>Ga0364919_10022_pt2 | contig 83056 bp, 78 predicted proteins | sample SorcelJu500001C7_2_FD_206953 | JGI IMG/M metagenome (GOLD analysis project Ga0364919, IMG submission 206953) | Enriched cells from Trout Bog Lake Hypolimnion, Wisconsin, USA - BchlTB.June20.5000.01.C7 | ecosystem: Environmental > Aquatic > Freshwater > Lake > Hypolimnion/Profundal zone | place... | reverse complement strand
TGCCATCACCCCAAATGACCAATAGCCCTTATCAGTGGAATTGAAAGGAATTTTACTAAAGACAACATAACGTGTCAATTTTTATAAGTGATTATATTTAATGAAGTTCGCGATTTATAATTAATATAAATTAAAAGTATAGTATATTTAAATTTGAGGTATTAATTTATGGATACGAATCATTCTAATGAATTGCCTATTCGTTCTAAATTAGAAATGGCCCAAGATATTGGGAAGATCATTCATTATTTGCATAACGGACAGAGATCAGCTGCGGACCTTTTGATTGAGGATTTAAAAACCCGAGCTATTTTTATGGATGAACAGCTGCAGCAAGATGTGCTATCTTTTTCTGAGCAAATTTGTTTTCAGTATGATTATGATCCTTGGCATCAAGTGACCGATGATATTCAGAAAGCTGCCGACAAGCTGATTGAGGATTTAGGGTTTAGGCCGCCTATCGAATAGACTTTTTAAAATCCGTATCCTAAGCCAGCTCCAAAATTAAAGCCGCTCAGATCGATTGAATGTATCCATTCCCATTGAGGTAGGGAAGAGGAGAGTTTTTGTAAACGTAGCGTCCTAAGGGAGTAGTCTGTATAGAAATCTAAAAATAAATGATGAGTAGCGTAGACCAAAAAACCTATTTTAAAAATACCTCCATAGCTCCAATTAGATCTACTGTGTACAAAAATATTACTATTCGTTTTTTCATGCTCATAGGTAATTTCTTGGCCTACTCCAAGATAGGGTTGCACGCGATAAGAATTGTAGATCCATTTAAGTCCTAGACTGAGAGGAACCATCGTTAATGTTGTAGGGCTGTGGTCGGGGATTGTGTGCCCATGTTTTCTTAAATAGTTTGCGCCAATCCAACCGTAGAGTTGTTGATACAATTGACCATTCCATTCCAACCCCCAGAAAAAAGTGGGGCAATAGATAGTTCGGAATGTATGTTGAATAGGTAAAAAATAAGCGCCTCGTATTTCTAAAAAACCAGACTTTACCCAATCGTCATTCATTGTTTTTATTTCATTGAGAGCAGGCGATGTAGATTGTTTTACAAGTTCGTGATTAGCGATGGGGCTGTCTGTAGGAGAGCTAAGAGTCTCTTCGGGAATAGGAGATGCGCAAACAAACGAGATGCTGCACAGAAGAAGGCTTGTTAAAGAGACATAATTCACGACAACCTACATGTAATCGAAACTAATGTTTCTACTTCATAGTAGCATATCTTTTTTAAAAAAAACATTTTATTATGGAGTCGTGATGGAACCGACCCCCATTTGTTGACTTTCTCCTGAGTTGCTGTATGCTGTAACGACATAATCGTATTGTGTGTGATGGAGAGTATGATAATGATCCTGATACACAAAATTTCCATTCACTTGTGTTATTTTATTTGCGGGCACATAAAAATTGTCTGTTTGCTCTCCATTATTTGAGGCGCGGGAGATAAGATAGGTGTTTGGAGTAAAAGCTAAGGGCGAATTGGGCCATTGAAGGGTATTTACGACAATTTTTTGCAATAGACTCTGATAATTTCCTGAAGAGGTATGTAAATTGTCGAGAAGAGAGGTTGTATCAATCATGGAAATAGTTCTTGATCCTGTATTGGATACGAGAGCATATTGGCCATTTAAAATAATAGCTGGAATCTCAGGATCGCGGCTGACTCGTATTGTGCAAATTAAGGTGGAAGTGTTGAGTTCAATGATAGATACATAACCATCGCCAGCTGTTCTGTTGCTGATAAGGGCATATTGGTCATTTGGGGTGATGGCAGCAAGAGAGGGAGGATCGTCTAAAGCGACTGTAGTTACTGCAAAAGCATTGACCAGATCAATGATGGAGATTTCATAGGAATCTGTATTAGATATCACAGCATATTGTCCATTGGAACTGATAATCGGGAGCTGAGGTGAGGTTCCTACAGTTACTGTGGTTACTGCGAACTCATTTTTTAAGTCAATGATCGAAACGCTGCCTGAATCTGTATTAGATATAATGGCATATTGGCTATTGGGGGTAACTGCTGCTGCAGTGGGATTGGTTTCTACAGAAATTGTATCGATTGCAAAAGTATGCATGTCTATGATGTAGGCGTTACCTGCAGAGGTTGTCACAATCGCATATTGACCATCGGGTGTGATTGTTGCGGGATTAGGTCTTCCGGTTATGTTTGTGTCTGTAAATACATTGAATGTATTCATATCAATGATTGAGAAGCTAGGTGTGCTTGCGTTGGATACAACGGCATATTTACTATCGGGAGTGACTGCAGGGAGCAGCGAAATGGCACCTGTAGTGACCAAAGTTGCGGTAAAAGTACTTAGGTCAGCGATGTAAACATTATCGCTTGTGCCAGGCAAAACAGCATACTGACCATTGGGCGTAATAGTTGGCTGAGAACATGTACTAGTTACAGTGAATGCCTGTGTAATCAGCAAAGTATTGATATCGAGGATAGAGACATTAGCGTTATCTCCCGCGCTACTGATTACAATAGCATATTGACTATTTGGGGCAATGGCTAGAGAAAGAGGGTTGAGTCCCGGAATAGATATTGTATAGGGATAAAAAGTACTTAGATTTATGACCGTAAGGGTAGTGGAACGGGTGTCGAGTATTAAAGCGTGTTTGCCGTCAGGGGTGATTACTGGAGCTTGGGGGGAACCAACGTTTAGAATAATTGTCTCTGTAACAAAGGGACAAGAGACTGAAAAGCCCAAAAGGGGGAGAAGAGTCAGCGTATAAATGACAACATAATGCATGATGTTCATAAAATTTAGCCTTATTGTGTCAACGAAAAGCCGTTGAGACCTTATGTTGCGTAACATAGTATCAAAAAAAAATTTTGCGTGCTATTTTTTTACATTGGATAACTGAGCTATTTTGGAATAGATACCAGAGAGAGCAATTCGAGTTACATCATAAGCGAGGCCAGCCATTGCGGCCATTCCAATGCGAACTGTGAGACTAGAGTACCATTGAACAGTAGGCATAAAAGCCCCTATACCTGCATAGCCTACGGATTTTTTCAAAATACCTATGGCAATTTGATCAATAGCTGCCATCAAACCCATTTCATAAGCCACCCCTAATCCGTAATAGGCTCCCATACCTATGGCAATAGCTCTGGGAGTCCATTCGAACAAAAATTGTTGAGTTTTTTGGAAGTTAAGGGGAGATGATGTATTGTTTGTTGGTTCTGCCATATGATTTTGTCCGATTGAAGCCAAATTTTATATACCACTTTATTGTTTTAGTCAATCCTTCATGGAAAGATGTTTGAGGGCGCCAATGGAGCTCCTTTTGTATTTTTGAGTTATCGATAGCGTAGCGAAAATCGTGGCCTGGACGATCTGGGACAAAATGAATTAAGTTACAATAAGTAGAACGATCTTTTCTTAATTCCTTGGCTAATAGATCTATGATTTGATGCACAATCTCTAAATTACAAAATTCACAATTGCCGCCGATATCATACACTTCTCCTTTTTGTCCGAATTGTAAAATTTTATAAATTGCTTCTATATGATCATCTACATAGAGCCAATCGCGAATATTTTCTCCGTTTCCATAAAGAGGCAATGGTTTTTCTTCAAGACAGTGAGTGATCATTAAGGGAATGAATTTTTCTGGATTTTGGTAGGGGCCAAAATTGTTGCTGCAGTGAGAGATGGTGGTTGAAAGATGATAAGTATTATGAAATGCACGCACCAAATGATCCGAGGCGGCTTTGGACGCAGCATAAGGGGAGTTAGGACGATAGAGTGAATTTTCATTGAATTGCCCCGTTTTTCCTAAAGCTCCATAAACTTCATCCGTAGAGATGTGATGGAAATGGACTGAGGGAAATTTTCGAAGAGCTTCTAGCAAAGATAGAGTGCCTAGAACATTGGACTCTATGAAAGGATGGGCAGAGGTAATGCTTCTATCGACATGTGTTTCTGCAGCAAAATGCACGATGGTGTCTATTTTTTGCTCTGACAAAATAGTTTCAATCAGCTTTTGGTCACGAATATCTCCATGAATCCATTGATAGCGAAGATGATTGTCAACTTCTTTTAAATTGTCCAAATTAGCTGCATATGTTAAGGCATCCAAATTGACAATTCTCCCTGTAAATTCACTATTGCGTAGCATATAGCGAATGAATGCAGAGCCAATAAATCCAGCGCCTCCCGTTACGAGCAGGGAGTGGAGAGGGCGTTGTTTGATACATTGCATAAAAATTCTCTAAGGGCATCTTTCCAACATCGGATAGTGATGTTGAGTTCTTGTTCGATTTTGGTTGTGTCAAAAACGGAGTAAATAGGTCGCTTAACAAGGGAAGGAAATTGTGAGCTAGAAACCGGAAGAATGTTTTTGACTTTGAGGGGGATTCCTAGGCTAAGCGCCTCTTCTTTCATAGCAAGACCAAATTCATATTTGGTAACAGGCAGTTGATTGGCAAATTGATAAAGTCCCGAGGTGTTGCGCAATTGCCAGATAACGTTTGCTAAATCGGGTGCATAGGTGGGCCTTCCCCATTGATCGTTTGTTAGCTCAATTGTTTCTTTTTCTTGGAAAAGCCGTAGTAGTTTGGCTACAAAATTTTTACCCCCCATCCCAAAAATCCAAGAGGTTCGGAGAATGCATGCTGAGGGCATAATGGTTTGCACTTTGCGCTCGCCTTCCAACTTAGTATATCCATAATAGTTGCAAGGCTCTGTTGGATCTGTTTCTTTTAAAGGGATTTTTCCATCTCCAGCGAAGACATAGTCGGTAGAGATATGAATGAAACGCGCTTGGATTTCTGTAGCAATGGATGCGAGATTTGCAGGTCCTACCGCATTGGCTAAAAACGCCTCTTCACGGTGAATCTCTGCAGCATCTACTAAAGATTGCGCGGCACAATTGACAATATGGGTAATGCCAGGATGTTTTTTTACAATCGCGCGAAGACAAGAGAGATCGGCAATATTGGCCTCGGCCCGATTTGTTGAGAGATAAGCTAGACTTTTAAGAGTTTGTCCTAAAAGACCTTGAGATCCTGTAATCCAAAATTTCATGGAAACATCTCTTTAAAAAAAGGACTTGTTTGGTCTCTTTGTGAAAGACAAGGTGCTTTGATAGGCCAGTCAATATGAATATCAGGATCATTCCATCGAATAGAGCGTTCATTGTTAGGATCATAAATAGCACTCACTTTATAGAGCACTTTTGCGGTTTTACTTAAAACGCAATAGCCATGAGCAAATCCTATAGGAATGAAGAGCTGATTATGTTTTTGATCATCAAGCTCAACCGCTTCCCATTGGCCAAAAGTCGCTGAAGAGGGACGAATGTCTACGGCAACATCCCAGATTTGTCCTTGAATGCATGAAATGAGTTTTGCTTGGCCAGGATGTGATTGGAAGTGGAGAGCTCGGATGGTTCCCATTTTAGAAAAAGAGAGATTGTCTTGAACAAACTGAATATCTATTCCATGAGAGGCATAGAGTGGTTGCTGATAACTTTCTAAGAAAAAACCTCTCTCGTCTGAAAAAACACAAGGCAAAATATGTTTAAGGCCCTCAAGGCGCAATGCAATTGTTTTCATGCGCCTATTTTGGAAGATATTACCCTTTCAATGCAACCACTGTTGCATGACGGCCTGTTTCTTTATCTCTGCGATACGAAAAATAATCGTCTTGATTGCAGTGAGTGCAAATTTGACTGATTTCTATATTTTTTTCGTTGATCCCGCAACCAATAAGTTGTTTTTTACTAACGGCCCAAAAATCAAAATAATTGGGTCTTATTTGAAAATTCCACATGTCTTGCGGCAGTTCATGTTTGTAATTTTTGTACTCAGCATGATCTGGTCCTAAAGAAGGAGAAATGCAAACGATGAGATTATGCGCTTGCGTTCCAATTTCCCTATGGAGCGTGTCCACAACGCGTGCAAATAAGTTGAAGGCTGTTCCTTTCCATCCAGCGTGGGCGATAGCAATGGCTTCATGAACTGGATCGTAAAAAACTGCCGCTTGACAATCTGCATGTGTGATTGCAAGGCCAATATTTTTTTCTGTAGTGTAAAGTGCGTCGGCAGAAGGCGTCTCGTCGCTGTTTTTTTGTTTAATGCGGCAAATGGTTGTACCGTGAATTTGTTGGGCGTAAACAATTTTAGGTAAGTCGAGAGTTTTGCGAACGATTTCTCGATTGGTTTTTACATTTTCAGAGAGATCTCCTACGTTCAGGCCTAAGTTGAGAGAGGAAAAGGGTGCTTTGCTAACACCTCCGTGACGTAAAAAAATGGCATGACTGACATGGGGATAGGGGCTTAATAGATCAAATTCTAGCCATTCTACTTTTTCTAATGTCTCTGTCATTATTGTACCTTTTTTTTTGAGTGGGGAACATAAATAAATAAATTTCCCACGTCCCTTTTCTATGTCTATCAAATTTTGAATTGAGTTAACAGTAAATTTCCTGTTCATTAAAATTGAATTGGGTCATTTTAAGATCAATCTATATGCAAAATATGAAACTCAATCTTTTCAGATCGTCGACATCTTTTTCGCCTCCTCACCTGGTACGAGGAATCATTATTTGTTTATGCGCTTATCTTTTTTTTATTTCTGCTAGCACGATTGTATGGAATTTTGCGGAAGATTTTCCAACGATTCAGATTATTTTCATACAAAATTGCGTGAGTTTGTTGTGCATTTTTCCTATAGCTTTGAGAAAGGGATTACATAGAATCAAGACAGAATATCTTCCCGATCATTTGATTCGGGATCTATTTGGCGTGGGTAGTTATTATCTGTATTTTTTAGCCATTCGTTATCTCAATTTAACGGATGCGACTACGTTGAATTATACAGCACCTTTTTTTGTTCCCTTGGTATGGTGGATTTGGAAAAAAGAAAGAGTAGGCTCGCATGTTTGGTGGTCGATTATTGTTGGTTTTATAGGAGTCGCTATCATTTTAAATCCCTCTCGTCAAATTTTTCAGCTTGGATTTGTGTATGGTCTTTTTGCAGGGCTCTCATCTGCCATAGCGCTTTGCGCCGTTCGTGTGTTGAATTTAAGAAAAGAGCCAATGAGCCGCACTTTATTATATTTCTTTTCTTTCGGCGCTCTTTTGACCTTTCCGTTCGCTTGGGCTGCTTGGGATCCTCCATCTAGTTTTGAGTGGTGGATGATGATCGTGATTGGGGTTCTTACTGCTGTGGGGCAAATTCTTCTTACTATTTCGTATCGTTATGGGACAGCTAGTTATCTTTCGCCTTTAGGGTACTCAGCGGTTGTGTATGCGGGATTGATTAGTTGGATAGCTTTTGGTCAGCCGTTGACTTGGCGTTCTCTTTTGGGAACGATGCTGATCATCATAGGTGGAACGATGACTTATATTCTGAAATCGAAGCTTGAGACTTTTAAAGGAACTCTGATAGAGCCGCAAGTGAAGGAGAAGGGACGTCCCCCTCTTTGATAGATGGTATAAGGGTTCGTTGATTTTTGGGTATATGAACATTTATTTCTGGACGATCTCTAAACGAGACCATTTGGACTCAATTCTCATGAGTCCAAATGGGTTTTTACTGTAGATGTTATGATCCTTCGATCACTTTTCTAGCAGCGCTTTTGCGAGAAGTGTCTTCTTTGCCTGTTTTGCAGGCTTTATTTTTTGTGTAGCTATCTTCTTTTGGTTCTTTACAAGAATTCATGCTGATTTCTTGTGGTTCTTGTGACTCTTCTGTCGCGACTGTTTCTGCTGACATGCAAAACAATCCTGCTGTTAAACAGACAACGATAATTTCTTTGAAATTTGTTTTCATAAAATGACTCCGTTATTTTAGAGATGCGTTGAGCACATTGGCCTATTTGGGACTTTAATCAGTGGATTATTATTTGTCTAGCCTGTGCTAAGCGTTGAAAGGAATTTTTCATACATATTTAATTGTTTTTTTCCTATAATTCGCGACATCTAAACGGAAAGTTCAACATGGGTTTGAAATGAAAAGAATGTTGTTTGTTGTATTGGGTATGGTCACGAATCTTTTGGCCCAAGAAGTGCATGATTTTGAAGGAAAGCACTTTATTGCTAGTTATTTAGGGTGTGATCATGAGGCTCTTGGAAATATAGAAGAGTTGATTCATGTCATGGACTTTGCCGTGGAAGCATCTGGAGCTACAATATTGAATAAAACGTCTTATGTATTTTCTCCCAATGGTTTAACCATTGTTTATCTTTTATCTGAAAGCCACGCAAGCCTTCACACATACCCTGAATGCAATGCATGTTTTGTGGATCTTTTTACTTGTGGAGACAGATGCACCCCAGATGGATTTGATACATTTCTTCGAGCTTATTTAAAACCGCAGAAAGTCAATGCTAAGTTTTTTCATCGCCATCAAGAAATTGATGAAATGCCTTATGTTTTAAGATAGTGATAGCCTACTTGATCAATGAGCCATTGTATCGATTGCATCCATGTAATGGATTCTTTACTAATGACTTGAATCATGAGCGCCCAGGCTGCGGTCATTAAGGCAATGCCTACCCATGATTTGAGAGCAATCCCTAAAAAGACGATTTGCACTTGTGGGGCTAATCGATTAGCTATTCCTAAAAACATATCGGTGAGAAGGATTCCAATCAGAGCAGGTGCAGCAATTTGAGCGCTGAGATTCATCATGAATTGCAATAGAACCATGACTTGTTTCCAAAAAGGGGTTTGTAATGCAAAAAAAGAGGGATTGATGAGACCGTCGACTGGGATGAGTTGATAGGAAGAGGCTATGCCGTTGAAAAAAATAAAAGGTCCATCGAGCGCAAAAAAGAGAACGATGGTGAGTTGATTTAAGAGAAGTCCTACGGGACCTGTTTGACTTTGTGTGGTGGGATCCGTGACTTGTAAAGAAGAGGCGCCTCGTTGATGGTCGATAAGACTGCCCGCCATTTGAGCTATGAGAAAGGGCACCATAGAAAGAAATCCTAGAATAAATCCAATGACGAGTTCCTTGAGGAAAAGCCAAATAAAGGTATGACTAAAAAAAATGTTTTGGTGAATGGTAAGAAGGTTTTGGGGTAAAAAAATAGCGACGAGAGCTACGCTGAACAACATTCTGATCGTGGCTGGAACATTTTTTGCGCCTAAAAATGGAGTGAGAGAAATAATGGGAATAACCCTAGCTAAGGTGAGAAAAAAAACAGAAAGAAGGGTCATGGGTTCGATCTGAGGCAAAGAGAGAAGTAACGAAAGGTAGCTCTCTGTCGCCGAGATAGTATCCACGTTTTAGCTAGCCCCTAGCTGAGGGATGAGTATCATGATTTTTTCTGTGTATTGAATGACTTGCCCCCCCAACCAACCTCCTAAAAGAATCAACGTAAAGACCACGGCGAAAAGCTTGACCGTAAAGGAGAGGGTTTGTTCTTGGATTTGCGTAGCTGCTTGAAAAATAGCCACGAATAGTCCCAAAATCATACTGATGATAATCGGTGGTCCTGAAAGAATTAAGATGAGCATCAGGGCTTGATAAGTGAGCTGATAGATTTCATTTTGAAACATTTTTTACCTAAATGACATCGCTAATCCTTGTACGAGGACAGTCCATCCATCCACGAGTACCAAGAGAAGTAGTTTGATGGGCAAAGCAATCGTGAGAGGAGAGAGCATCATCATTCCCATTGCAAGCAAGATATTGGAAACGACCATATCAATGACAAAGAAGGGGAGATAGATCAATACGCCGATTTCAAAGGCTGTTTTGAGCTGGCTGGTCACGAAGGCAGGAATTAAAATGATGAAGTCGTTCGATTTTAGCCCTGATTTATAAGGTTCTGGGAAAATTCTATAGGCTAATTGATAAAAACTTTGCATGTGTTTTTGGTTTGAGTTTCTCTCAAGAAATTTGAGCAAGGGCTCTTTAGCTTTATCTACTACATTGATGATAAAATAAGCTGATGCACTGGAGATGACAGGTGCCGGACCTGTCGATTCAATGACACTTTGAGCGGCTGTGTACATGGCAAGACCTGTAGGGAACATGACATAGATGGTCATAAGAATTGCAATGCCATTGATCACCTGATTGGGAGGCGTTTGTTGAACACCTAGGGCTTGGCGGAAAAGAGAGAGGACTACGACAATTTTCATGAAAGAGGTGAGCAGCATGACGGCAAAAGGAAGAAGTGCAAGACCTGCTAATACAGCCAGTTTTGTGACGAGAGGTGGATTGATGGTATCTGGATTGACAGCAACCGCTTGTGTCGCTATCTGGCCTGGATCAACAAGAGAATTGGCTGGGGATTGTGCCAGAAGGGGCAGTACTGCCATAAAACAAAGAATGCATAGTCTTTTAAACATAAGTTATTTTGCCATAAAGGATTCAAATGCTGATTCGAGTGCACGCCACTGGTTTTCTAGTTGTGCATTGATAATTCCCGCTTCGGTTTCAATAATGCATCCACCCTGTTCAATATCATCGCGCTCTTGAATAGAGAGGCTATCGAGATGCTCGAAGATTTTTTTTATTTTAGGTTTTTTATCTTCCAATTCGGCCAAGTCCATTTTATTGACAAAGATGGTGATTTTTTTATGTTGCGTTACAGGTTTGAGTGCATTGAGGACAATGTCAACAATTCTATCGGGATGAAGTCTTAGCTCTTCTCCGATAATTTTTTGGGCAGCTTTTAAAGACAAGGGAAGAATTTTTTTTTGGACATCGCTGCGGAGTTCCTTGAGTTCTTGATCAAGGGCCAAGAGATGTTTATTAAGAGATAAAAGTCCTTCTTGAAAACCCTCTTGAAAAGCAGCCTCTTTGGTTTTTTCTGCTTCTAAAAGGGATTCTTTTTTGAAAACCGCCGCCTCTTGCGTCACTGTTTTTATAATGTCAGAGGCATCGGCAGCGATGGAAAATTCTTGCGCAGGAATTCTTTTTTTGCCGGGAGCAATTCTTACCTCTTTACCAAAGAGAAGTGAAAAAAATTTCATAAAAACAGATCTTTGTTAGCTAGTAATTCTTCAATTTGCTTTGTAATCCCATCGGATATATCCAAGGCAGCTTCTTTAGCGCACAGCTTAAAAAGGGCATTACCTCTGCCAATATCTAATTGATGGCAAACATACCAAGCTAAATCAGGATCTTGGTTGGAAAGTGCAGCACCCAAACGAGCTAAGCCTCTTTTGTGAAGGAGCAAGTGCAGGGATTCTTCCGACCCATCCCATGTGTCGAGCTTGAGTCGAGGGAGAGGGTAGGGTTCTTTATGAGCCATGGCCATTTTGAGAAATTTCTTTTGTTCCTCGGATAATAGAGAGTAGATTTTTCTTAAGATTTTTGTCTCTACAATTTGCCTGAGTTCTGCTCCTAGATCATAAAGAGAGAGAAAGTCAATTAAGCGAAGAAGTGTTTTTTTGGAGAGACGAAGAAGTGGTTTCAAAGGGGACTCTGGCAGATAATCTGGAGGAACAATTTTACTTTGATGACCTATTAAATTACTCAAAAGAGTTTGTCTTAAAAAAGAAACTCCGAGCTCTTTTAAATCTTCTTGTGGGAGAGAAGGGAATCCTAATTCCTGACTTAAATTTTCACGAGTTTGTGGAGCTAAAGCGCTTAAAAAGAGCTTTTGTTCTCTAGTGGAATACGTTTTGAGCGTAGGGATGAACCAGGACCAATGGATTTGTTCTAAAGAAATGCCCTGCTCTAGTTCTTTGTCCTTAGCAAAAGCTGGCATTGCGTCTAATCTTTCTCTAGTCTTTTGGGAAAGAAAGCTTTCCAAGTGTCCTTTCTTTTCATAAGGACAGCGACTTAAAAAAGCTTTCAGCACCATTTCACTAGGTCGTCTTTCCCTCATAGTGCGGAGGGGGGTTCAGAGGGAGGTTCTTTTTTTTGAGCTAGCAAAGCACGGATCTCTGGGTAGAAACGATATGAGAGCCAGGCAAATCCGCCTAGAAGAGCTAATAGCAATAAGATGATAGAGAAAAAGATGACTTTGAAGCGACCTATAGAGCCTTGGGTCATGATGAGTCCCCAAATGCTCGTGTAGGTTTGCAGTGGTTTGGCGCTAATCATTTCTCCTTCTGGAGAGAGTGTGATGTCAGTAAATCGGGAGCGGTCAGAAATAACGAAGACATTGTTATAATCTAGTCCATTAATACTACCTGAAACCAGTCGTTTGATTTTTACTTCTATGTGGCTATTAGGATCTTCCAAAATACCCTGATGTTTTACGTAGATAGCGGCTGTTGTTTTTGGGGGAACAGTTCCTGGCGCTTGATTGGTTGTTGCTGGCGGATAAGAAATTTGGACATCTGCATCGATGACCCCATCAATTTTTCTGATCGTATTTTTGATTTGTTCGGCCATACCTGCTTGGTATCGGACAGTATCTTCCATAGTGGAAGACATGAGTCCTGATTTAGCGAACAGATCGAGAAGAGTGATGCCTTGGGGCCGTGGCAGGCCGACTTTATTTAAAATGGCCATAGCATCTATGGATTGGTTCGAAGAGACTACAATGGAGTAGAGATTGGCAGGGGCGGTAGCTCCGACTCCTGCGCTTGGAGTAATGACTTTTTGTGCATCGATCCCCTTGGAAGCTAGAAAAACGAGGATTTCGTTCGCGTCTCTTTCGACGACATTGTTGACGATGGTCTCATTCGTATCGCATCCTACAAGAAGTAGAAGCGCGAAGAGGGAAATCAATCTGTAAAAATATTTGGCCATAAATTTTAGACACCCTGGCCTCCTTATATCATGGGGTGCCAGCTCTTTTCAATGACTTTCATGTCGAGCTGAGATTTTATTTTTTTCGCTCAGCCATTTAGGTGCGTTGCCGAATCGCCCGATCCAATAGTGGAAAGCGCCCAGGCAACCTGCTTTGAGGCGCAAGGCTTTTTGCTTAGCGGCAGAATTTTTAGAGAATTTGGCTTGAAGGGATTTGAGCAGATAGTGACGCGCTGATTTCCACAGCTCTGGAATGATAATGGTTTTATAGAGCGCCTGCTTTTCTTTTGTTGTGCAATTTCTTTCGATCCAAAGAAGGCGACTGCGCCACCAAAAGTAGTGCATTTGAGGTTTGCCTCCTGTGAAAGAAGAGGACACTTTGTGCCAAATTTTAGCTTTAGGTGCTGTCCAAGTATCGAAGCCCGCTCTTTGAGCGCGCCTACAAAAATCGGTCTCTTCCCAAAATAGAAAAAACCTAGGCTCTAAAAGGCCAATGGTTTCAAAAACGGAACGATGAATAAAAAGGGCAGCGCCGCAGGCATAATCTACTTTTTCCATCGTTTCATAAGAGATGTCATCATCGATTTGTCCTGAGCTAGAGGATTCAAATTCAGCAATTTTGCCATTCCATTTGCCGCCCAAGTGATCGATGCGATGAGGGTCATGGTAGCGATAGATTTTAGCCCCCAAAATTTTAGGTTTTAGATCTGTATCGGCAGCCTCTAGCAACGCGCTTAGGACGTTAGGATCCACAGTTGTATCATTGTTGAGAAGAAAGATCCAATCAGCATGTTTTGTAAGAGCCCATTCAATGGCAACGTTATTGCCTCCTGCAAAGCCTAAATTAGCGCCTGTTTCAATGATAGGTATTTGAGGGTACGCCTGGCGTAAATCGTTAACAGATCCGTCAGTAGAGCCATTATCGGCAATGACAGTTTGAAAGCGAGGTGTCTTGATTTTTTGCAAAGACGCGAGACATTCAAGAGTATCTTTTTTTCCATTCCAGTTGAGTAAGATGACAAAAATTTTAGGCGCTCGTAAGCTCATAGATTATCATCTATGATGGTGCCGGCGTAGTTTTTTGAGCAAGATTTCTTTGTGTCAGCGAATAGCCGTTATGTTAAGGGAACGAAAGAGCGATTTTAGGGAACGCGAGGGCATATACTTTGGAGCTCTCGCTTTGCTGGAAGCTTCACGCAAGCTCTCTGGCATTGGATGGATTATGTTGTTTTCAAGAGCGAAGCTTACTGTTTTGTCTTTAATGAATTTGACTTGAGTACGTAGTTTCGGAGCATTGGGATTTTGTATATCCATAGTGTGTGTGATGTAGAGAGTGCCTAGAAGGAATTCTTGTTCGGTTGAGAGGAGTGTTTCTCTTAGGGGCAGAATGCTACTAACGGTAATTTCGGTTCCTGTTCGATTAGCTGTATAGTTAACATCTCCTGGATTGATGCCTATTCCGAATGCACTTTGTCCATGTGTAAAATCCATAAGATCTTTTATTACGATTGTTGTTGCAGGTTCGAGCCCTGTTTGTGTTAAGAGGATTCGAAGCAAGTATGCGGCAGATGAAAATTCGGCTGCCGGCAACATTTCTTGAATGCGTCTTGATATGGCTGGTGATAAGACCTCTGGATCGGTAGATTCTTTTTCTGAGGATCTGGGCTGTAATGTTGCTAATAGTTGGCCGTCTTTTATAAATGTACGGTCGTTTCGATTACTATCTTGTGTAAGTTGGTCTTGAATATCACCTCGAGCCGCTCTTCTTAATTTTTTCTTAAAAGCCCTTGGGTTTGTGATTGTCTGCCAAGCTATTTCATCCCAAGCAGAAATTGGCTGTGATGAGTCGATTTTTCGGCTATAGAAATTAATAGCATGAGATTTTCTATCCACTGTAATATGAGTTTTTAATGCGCCAATTGCTATTTCTGCTATGTATTTGTCTTCCGTTACACCCAGAAGAGTTATTGCTATATCTTTTAGGTTGGTGTTTTTATCTGCAAGTAGCGCCTCGCATACAAGCTCTTGAGATATCGTTTCTAATGTTCTTTCTTGTGTTGCTAAATTCGATTGTATTCTCGTCGCAAGACATTTACTATGTTGAGGTTCACATTCTTTATAGAACTCCTCGAGTGCGGCTGTCTTATTTGTCTCGTAAATTGTAGAGCCAGGTCTTGACCCTCCAATTGTTGCTTGAGCCTGTTTTGGTGTGTGCTTGCAGTATTCTATTAAATAAGCCGCAATGGCCTGGTTGGATCTGCCTACGCCGGCTTTGCAGTGTATATAAATCCTGTGACCCTGTCTTAATTGTTCATGAATGAACTGAGCGGCTATATGCATTTGGGCATTGTTTAAGGGACGATGATCTGTGGCTTCAATTCGTCCGTATGAAATACCATTTTGGTTCCACATTTCGGCAGAATAAGGTCTTGAAAGAAGATAATTGTTAGTTTCAAAGTCTTCTGTTATTGATAAGACGCTTTTAATCTTTAAATCTTTTAGGATCTTTGCATCGTTAGTTAAAGAATTGGGCAATGCTCCTACAAATATGTTATGGTTAGCATCACCTAAAGGAGGGCAATTGTCTTGTTGAATTATTTCATTCCCAGGAGGTTGTCGAAAAATGATTCTAGCAAAAAGTCTAGCTATTGTTGCAGCTAGGAATTCTATTGTTCGGAAAAGACTGGGTTTAGGAGGTTTTTCCTCTTCGGGTAGAGAGTAGAGTAATTGTGGTTGTGGAGCTTCAACACTTTTAGCGTCGACGGCAGTTGGTGGAGGTGCAGATGATGGTGGTGCCATTGTTGTTGGGTTGGATGTGGTTGATACGGATAGGCTTGTTCTAACAACAGGGGTAGATGGTGGTATCGGGTCTGTGTGAAGTGGTTTTTCAGCACTTTTAGCGTCGTCGGCAGTTGGTGGAGGTGTAGATGATGGTGGTGCCATTGTTGTTGGGTTGGGTGTGGTTGATACAGGTAGGCTTGTGCTAACAACAGGGGGAGTAGGGGAGAGTATTGTTGGCATGTGTCGTTGAGCCCAGTGCCGGAATGGGAAGGAATCGGTGTTTGGGTGGGGTGGTGCTGTGGTACAAATGTAAGACGATGCTGTTATTTTGGTTGCATCCACTAGAGGCGGCAGGAATGTTGTTGTAAAATCACTAAAATGAAAAAAAAGAGGTTGTTTTTGTGTGCCGAGCGGTGGCCTTGGTTGTGCGCGCTGATGTTCTAGCGCAGTTTCCATACCGCACAATTGTCGGTATGTGCGCAAACAAATCATAAAGAAGCCTGCCGGCATAAATATTCCTAATATTTAGACCTATAATTATACCACATTATGGAGTGGTTTTAAAGCTGTAAAATAAATAAATACTTTATTTTTTTATTATGTTGTTTCCGCAATAGTTATCAGCTTTGAATTCTTTCATTGTAATGAATTAGGTGCGATCTATGTGAAGCATCCCAGTATATCGATATGAAAAGATATTTTTAGAGTTTTCTGCAGCTTCAGTATATTATTATTTTGAATCTTTTCTTTATTGCGTTTGATCCAGCATTTTCAGGACGGCTTGGAAGACTTCGTCTATTCCAATTTGTAAAAAACAAAATGGGATGAGACATTTTCTTTTGAGACAAGGTTTGCAAGAAGGTTGTTGATGAATGACTAAACTACAAGGGGCTAGGTGAGCTCCGCATAGATTGGGGTCTGTGGAACTATAGATACCAAGCACTGGTGTATTGAGGGCACAGGCCAAGTGAAAAGGGCCGGTATCATTGCAGATGAGTAGGTCTATCGAATCTATGAGGGATGCAAAGGAGCGAAGAGGTAACTGGGGATCGGCCATGTGGGCTCCAGGAATTTGCTGGGTGAGTTGTTTAAGAAGAGAGGTCTCTTTTTCAGTTCCCGTGATGAGAATTTCGCAATTTAGTGAATCTTTTAGCCTATTGCCTAATTGAATAAAATTTTGAATTGGCCACCTTTTAAACGGATCTTTGGAACCAGGATGCAGGGCAATCCATTGCTTTTTAGGTGCTTTGGGTATAGTAGGCCATGTTTCTTCAGGTTGTAAAAAAAAAGACAATGTTTGTGTTGTGATGAAGCCTTTCGATTTTTCTACTATTTTGAGACGGCGGCAGATTTCATGCTCGTAGGCTGGTGCTATGCGATCTGTGAGTAAATGATCGAGTCCCTTGTTGATTCCAGAGGTACCTATTATCTCTCGTGCTCCCAGCAGAGCGCACAAAGGTAAAATAAGTCTTTGTGAAGCATGAAATAAGAGGATGGTATCGAATTGCTCTTGGTAAAGCTGTTTCCATAAGGATAATGTGAATCTATGTAGTGTATAGATTTTCGATAGCCAAGGATTATGTTGTAATACTTGATTCCCTATTGGAGAGGTGAGGGCTGCAATATAGGCTTTAGGAAATGATTGTTTGAGCGATTCAATAGCAGGCGTTGCCCAAAGAGTATCACCTAACGCTGTGGTTGTGACAATGAGAAAGCGACGAGACTCTGTTTTAGGATGAATTTTAAGAAAGCGGCGTAGAGCTTTTACTGATGCAGTTAATAATAAGTTTTTAAACACCATAATTTTTGGGGCATATACGATCTATTAAAAATCATATCGTCTTAGAATTTAGCTCGCAAGTTCTGTTGATGGGCTTAAGTTTTCTGTTTTTTGGCGCATCATATAAAAAAATCCTATCAAGCAGATGCTAGCGCTGATGAGAAGTACAGGCGAGGGACCAAAATAATTACATAAGATTCCGCCGAGTGCTGGTGCTACACATCCTCTGAGTCCTACCATGAGAATATTTACAGTAGAAAAGGGAGAGCTATTCGCATGACCTGCAAATAGAGGCCCTGATAGATTCCATAACAAGTGACTTCCAGCTTGGGTCATTCCATAGAGTAGATAAGACATATAGAACAAATTCTTATGGAACGATGAGAAATAGAGGATGACAAGATAGGTGCAAAACCCTAGCAAAATATATTTTACAATTCGGTCTACTTGTTGTTTCATGAGCGATTGCTTCCAAAAATAAGCGGATCCTGTAATTCCAATTCCCATAAGAATAGAGCGCCCCAAAACTATTTCCGAATAGGAAAGATGTAAATGGTCGACATAAAAAAGAGAAAGACTAGGGGCGGCTAACATGAGAGCAAAGCCTCCTATCATAAATCCATATTGAAATCTCGCAAAATCAGCATGAGTTTTTAGGAGAGAAAAAGCTGCTTTCCAAGGCATTAAAATTTTATTGCCAGAAGAAATTTTTTCTTGGGGGGTAGTTTGGTGCTCTGAGGGGAAAACGAGCTTCATTTGAGCGAATATACTACTTAGACTGATGAGGGCAGCTATGCCACAACAAGTTTTCCAGGGAAGAATGGAATTTTTGAGTATTTCTGTTAAAAATATGCCCAATAAAATGCTTTCAAAAAAACTGATCACAAAACAGATTGTATAGATTCGATGCATGGATTGGTTGGGCATATTGATCTTTAAAATTTCCATCAATGCGGGAATTCCAGATCGGTTGAATAGCTCATAGCAAGCGCAACTGAAAATCAAATACCATGCATTGTCGATCCATGGAACGATGAGAAAAGGGGCGCGGGCCAATATCCAAGCTCCTATTAAATTATAGCGTAAGCTATGTTTTCCCGTGCACAAATCGGAGCTCCAGTAAAACGAAAAAATGGGCAAAATGGGCCTTAAAGAAGAGAGGATGGAAAGTTGTAGTAAGGAAGCGCCCAAATCTTTGCGAAGAATGAAAGGAAGTAATGTGTATAAAACCAGAAAAGGTTCATGAGCCAGATGCATCCAAAGAAGAGTTTGTCGAGTTTTGCTGTAAAATTTATCCAGAGGTGATGTCATAGACTCTATGCAGTTAATTTTTTCACTTTGGGCGCTCTATGTTTTCAGATGGGTAGCTATGGGAATAGTGAACAAAAGCCCTTCGAGTTGGTCGATGAAGAGCTGAAAGTGGGATGAAATTCTAATCATGTTCGCCATAGTATAACAGAGAGCTTGAGAACAAGGAAAGAGGCATTCCTTTCAGGTTCTTTGGGTATGGCTTGAAATTTATATTTTCTTTAACAATATGGGCTGTAAATATATTCTTTAGATTTGTCTTTGTAATTTTTTAGCTAGGACGTCCTGGTAAAAAAAGTTGCTAAGTTGAGTGAGAAACAACTAGTGTGACGAGGTGGTATGAGTTTACATGTTCTTGTTGTCGATGATCAGAAATATGTGTATGCAACTGTTTGCCAAATATGTCGGAAAATAAATCCAACTATTGACTGTGCTTGGGCAGATAATACAAAAACAGCGATTGAGTTATTGACCTCTCAAAGATTTTTGGGGCCTTATGGGGCTCAAGATGCAATGCTGCCATCTGCTGGGCATCATTTTGATGTTGTCATTTTGGATAATCATCTGCCTAAGCATCCGAATGAAGCCTCTGTAAATGATGCAGGTCTTGATTTATTCGATGAGTACCAAAGACGTCCCGATGCTGATCCTTCTGTGGTTTTTATTGCCAGCTCTTCTGATAGTCCTAAAAAATTTTTAGACAAAGGTATTTCTGCAGTGGCCCCAAAACCTTTGAATCTACATAAATTCCAATCATTATTGGAGTCCTTACATTTGTTAGATCCAAAGTAAGGGACTGTCTCTGAGTTGAGCGTGGATATGTTTTTTATGTAATTTTAATAGAAAAATTCTTTAGAATCTGTGGAATGATGGCTAGATTTTTTCTGCGATGTTTTTTGTTTTTTGCCTTCGCTGCATTTTTCTATGGATGTAGTTGTAGCAATATGGGGCATTCTCGGTTGCGTATCGGAATTGATTCTACATGGTATCCTTTAGATTTTGGCGCTCAACAGTCTTATGTCAACGGGTTTACCCAAGAATTATTGATGGATGTTGCTACTTATAGTGGGATTGAATTTGAGTGCATGGAGGCCAATTGGGACTCTCTTTTTAATGGGCTACAAAAAAAGAAATACGATGCCGTTCTCTCTTCGCTAGCCCCTTATGATTTTCATTTGGCTCGGTATGATTTTTCGGACAAGCTTCTCGATTTAGGACCTGTTTTGTTAGTTCCAGTAGGCTCACGCCACCTAAGTTTAGATTCTATGCGGCAAGAATTAGTAGGACTATTAGTAGGAGATGCCGCGGTTTTACAGTTGCAAAAATATTCAAATGTTATTTTACGGACCTATGCGTCCATTCCTGAGTTATTAGATGCGGTGGTGCAAGGGGAAATTAGTGGAGCTGTTCTCAATCAGATCTTAGCTGTTAATTATGTTCGAGACCTTTATGTAGGTAAGTTGATGATTACAGGTGCTCCCATGACGGATGCGGGGCTTCGCTTAGTGACCTTGAAAGGTGAAAATGAACATATCATGAAGATGTTCAATAAAAGTCTTCAATTTTTTAGAAAGAAAAAAAAGCTTCGGACCCTTCTTCAAAAATGGGAACTGAGTTGAAAAATGGGATAGTGAATAGAGCTTTCACTGTCGCAGGCAATTTGTTATGCTAGTCCCTATTGAGGAGGGATGGCGGTTCTTTGAGCGTATTCCATTTTTTATGGTATGAAAATCTTTAATTTATTCACATTTTCTCATGATGGTAAATTTGGGGCCATTCAAGGAGTTTATGTCCCCAATGTTTTGCAAATGATCGGGGCCATTCTTTTCCTTCGGTTCGGTTGGATTTTGGGACATGTTGGAATGACAGAAATGGGGATCATTATCGCCCTTTCTTCTTCTCTTCTTTTTCTTACCAGCCTTTCGATGGCGGCGATTGTCTCCAATATGTCTATGAGAGCGGGGGGCGCTTACTATTTGATTTCTCGTGCATTAGGGGTAGAGTTAGGTAGTGCCGTTGGGATATTGCAGGTCATCTCTCAACTTTGTTCCATTGCTTTATGTGTCACTGGATTTTCAGTTTCTCTCTATGAGATTTTTCCCTTCGTTTCTCTTTGGGCTATTAAAGCCGGAACTCTTTCAGTTTTGGTGTTGATTTCTTATTTGTCGACTCATTTCGCCATGAAAACACAGCTTTTGATTTTTATGATTGTCATGGCATCCATTGGGGCCATTTTTTTAGGTTTTACAGGAATTCCCGATGGATTAGCCTCCGTTACAGAGCATTCTTCATCTCTTTCATTTTGGGTGGCATTTTCTTTGTTTTTTCCTGCAACGACTGGAATTGAAAATGGGATGGCGATGTCGGGAGATTTAAGAAACCCGGCTAGATCGCTCTCTATTGGAACGGTTTTATCTGTTGTCACTGTTTTCTTTTTTTATCTTGGCTTTGCTTTTTTTCTTTCGAGCCATGTTCCCTTGGAATACTTGAAGGCGCACCCTTTTCTTTTGTATCACACGAACCAGTTTAGTTTTCTTATTTTGGCTGGAGTATGGGCTGCGACCCTTTCGAGTTCGCTCGGCTCGATTCTTTGCGGGCCGCGGGTGATTCAGGCTATTGCTAAAGATCGAGTTTTACCACAGTTTTTAGCAAATGGGGCCCCTATTACTCATGAACCGAGAGTGGCAACTCTTGTGATCTTTATTTTAGGGCTTGCTCTTACACTTTTCACTGACATCAATCAAATCATTCCTATGCTAACGATGTCTTGTTTGATCTCCTATGCTTTGATCAATGTGATTGCTTTTTTTCAGATTTTCCTGCAAAACCCCAGCTGGAGACCTACAGTTCAAATTCCTTGGGGCATTCCTCTTTTAGGCTCTCTTGGTTGTTTCGCCGCGATGTTTATGATTAGCCCCGGCGTTACTTTTATGGTGTTTTCTCTCGTGGCGCTTTTTTGTCTTTGGACCTCGAGCCGAAAAGTTAAAGGAAATTGGAACGATATTCGCTATAGCATTCTTTCTTATTTTGTCCATCAAGGAGCGGTCAGTTTGAGCACTTTCACAAAGGATGCCAAGAACTGGAGACCTCAAATTTTAGTCTTTTTTGATTCTGGAATCATGCATAAGAACCTGGCCTTTTTTGCACATAGTCTCAATCAGGAAAAAGGGTTACTGACTTTTGCAACGCACTCTCCGGGAGGAGAAATGCAGAAAATGCGTTTGGATCTAGAGGACAACTTGAAGGGATGGAAGATTTTTTCTCATCTCCATATTAGTCGCGAGGCCAATCCTGCTTTGGCAGCTGAGGGAGTGATTGAAAACTATGGATTTGGCCAGATTAAACCGAATACCGTAATTTTTCAAATTCCGACGACCTCTGATCTAGATTCGTTCATTCGTTGTCTTTTAAGCGCTCATGCTCAGGAAAAAAATGTCATTCTTTTGAACGATGATCCGAATAAAGATTTTGTTTTTGCAGATCCCAAGCAACAAAACAAAGAGATCAATCTTTGGTGGAGAGGGAACTATCCAGGGAATTTTGAGTTATGTTTAGCCATGGCTTTTTTGTTGCAGCAAAGCAAGTTTTGGTGCCGCTCAAAGATTGCCATCAAGATGATTACAAAAGAGGAAAGTCTACGGGCGGAACTCATTGAGCAATTTCAAAAATATTACTCACGTCTTCGGATTAAAAATTTGGAATTTACTCCTATTTGTGATCCAGAAGGAGATTTTTTCTCCAGTCTTGCCAAATCTTCTCAAAACGCCTCGCTGACCTTCATAGGGCTGAGAAAGCCAGATGCTCTTACGTCGGTAGATGAATACAAAGAGTACTATACTACACTTCTTGAAAATACCAAAAGTCTTGGTAATGTAGCTTATGTTCTATCTGGCGAAAAGATCCAATTTCGTAAAATTTTTCTGTAATAGAGCTCTTGCATAACATGTGCTTTGTCAGACTGATTTTTCAGGTTTTTGGGGTATAGATGGAAAGGTGACATTAACAATAAAGAGCCGGATAAATGCGGGGCTTTGCAATTTTTCCCTCTTGACGCCATACCTTCTAATTGCATTGAATATATTCGGTCGGCTCTGCATTGCGTTGGTCGAGGAGTGTTCTATTCTGAGGCTGGTTGGTAATGCCAACATCATTAGATATTTTAGCATTGACGTTGTGCATGGGAAAGCTTTGGATGTAAATGACTCAAGCGCTTACTGCGCATCTTCTTAGTTGTCAGCTACTTATAATTATGTGAAAGTAAGTATTTCGCTAAAACGCTAATACGGCAGTAAATTGCTTTTCGTATAATTATTTTTTTTGCTATAATAATACAAATATTAATAAATTTGACCGGAGATTGTCTATGTCGGTAGTTGCTCCTAATAATAATTTGATTACTTTTCTTCGTATGCCACCTTCTGACGATGAGTGTGGTATATGTGGAGAGCCAATGAATCACCTAAATGGCGCATATGTTGGTCACTCGACTCATATATTTCATGTCAGTTGTAGTGATCCATGGTTTGCACTCCACCCAGACGATCCTACTTGTCCAATATGTCGGGGGAAAGTTCTTAATCCTCATCATAGAGTTATCCCACAGGAGCCAAATCCAGATATTGCTGTAGATGCCCTCAATGGTAATATGAATGGAGTGTTGTATACGCTAGCTCATACGGAAGTTGGTATGGATAGGCGAGGTTTTGCGGTAGAGCAGGCTATTTCTTCCGACCTCACTGATGAAGAAGCTCTTGCTATGGTGCAAGCTTTGCTAGCAAATGGGCCAATTTCGGATGATTATCGAGGTAGAGCGCTCCTTAAAATCGCTTCTAGACGTAGTAACCCAGCCATAGTGAAAGCTTTGTTAGAAAACGGGCCAATTGCAACCGCTTTCATAGAAGGGGCTATAGGGTGTTGTTTAGTGAGGCGGGATGCACCACTAGCTATTTTGCTTATACTGCAGCAAGAATCCTGGAATATCCGTAGGTTGTTAGACGCAAACCAAGCTCTAGTTCGTGAAGCTAGAACTATAGAGATGGTTGCGGTACTAGCGCTTAGTTACCTTGCAATATCATATTTTTTTTAATTGCTGCACTCGAACACGACAAGCGTCGTGTTCTGAATATTCTTGCGTGACTTTTTCCAATATTTTTAGATCGGGCGGGCAGGGTTGAATGTCCCAGATTTTTTCTGCATAGTTGCGAATGGAGACATCTGTTGAAAAAGGCCCCATGGCTGCTATGTTGTTGATGGCGATTTCTGCCCATAGATTGGGCTGGAGGAAAAGAGCCTCAGCTTTTTTTTGTGTTTCATAGTAAGAGCGCAGATCTTTTAGGATCCTAAAGGGATCTGATTCTACGAGATATTGGTACAGATCTGTGAAAGCATCGGATTCGGATGGATTTCTTGCAAAGGTGCCGTTTTTTAGTGTGTCGACAGCACGTTGAATGGGTTCATCATTCAGATAGATGTCAGAAGGGTTGTAAGGAAGTTGATTTTCCTTCGCGCTGCTACCAAAGCCAAAAGGCCACCAACGATCGGTAATGGCCTCCCTCATTTCGATATTGGCTCCATCTTCAGTGCCCATTGTTAGAGCTCCATTGATGGCAAGTTTCATATTCCCTGTGCCAGAGGCTTCCCAGCCGGCTGTGGAAATTTGTTCGGAAAGATCGGCTGCAGGGATGATGATTTCTGCTTTGGAAACATTGTAATTTTCTACAAAAACTATCGTTAAATAGTCTCTGATTTCAGGATGCGCCTGAAATTTGTGAGCGACGGCACAGAGAAGATTGAGAATTTGTTTGGCTTTTACATAGCCTGGAGCTGCTTTTCCGCTAAAAATAGCAAAACGATGCACTGCTCTTTTTTGTGATGGTACACTGAGTAATTCTTGAGAGATCATAATTAAATGTAAAATATTCATGAGTTGCCTTTTGTACTCATGAAACCTTTTGATGTGTACATCAAAAAGAGCGTCGGTTCCCAATATAGGAGAGTGGGAGATGATATGGCCAAAATGATCTCGAATCGGATTTTGTTCCGATAAATAAGAGAGTAAATTTTGTTTGTTTTTTTTCTTAATGGAAAGAAATTCTAATTGCGATTTTGGATCTGAAGCAAAGGGTTTTAATTTTTCTATTTGGGGAAAATCGGTAATCCATGCAGGTCCTATTTTCTTTGTTAAAAATGCGGCGAGATCTGGATTGGCATTGAGTAGCCAGCGGCGCTGCGTCATTCCATTGGTTACATAGGTGAATTTCTCAGGAAAAAGCATGCAAAAATCTTTAAATGTCTCGGTTTTCAAAATTTTACCATGAAGTTTCGAGACACCATTGATTTTATGAGATCCTAAAATGGCTAGATGAGCCATGCGAATTTGTCCATTTTCAATGATGGAGATCCTTCGAATGAGCTCTTCATCTCCGGGCCATTTCTTGCGCACTTGAGTGCAAAAATCGTAATTGAGTTTTTGAATGATCTTATATTGACGGGGCAGCAGAGTGGCTACACGTATCTCATTCCAGGCTTCTAAGGCTTCTTTTAAAATGGTGTGGTTCGTGTAGCTGCAACAAGTTTGGCATGTTTCCCAGGCATTTTCCCAGGAAAAATTATGATTTTTGGTTAAGGTTCGCATGAGCTCAGCGATGATGAGAGTGGGATGCGTATCATTGATTTGGATTCTTACTTTGTCTGCAAATTGAGTGAGATTTCCAAAAATTTTTAAGTGGCGTCGGATGATGTCTTTTAAAGAGGCCGAAACGAGAAGAAATTCTTGTTTGAGTCGAATTCTTTTGCCCAATTCATGATTGTCATTGGGATAGAGAACATCAGTGAGGCAGGTGTTTTCTGCAGCTTGCTCTAAAAATCCTGCATTGTAACGTTGCAGTTCAAAATTACGCGGCGATTCTTTTGTAGACCAAAGACGTAAGAGTAGTACAGAAAAATTAGGAGGTTGTTCATACCCAATAATGGGTACGTCATAAGGAATGGCTCTGACTTCCTCATAATCTTGCAATAGCTGAACGTCATCTCCTCTTGTATTGCAAGCCTCGATGGGACGTCCTCCATAATAAACAGATACAGCATGTACATCACGTCTTTTTTCCCAAGGGTTGACATGAAGAAGCCAGCAATCTGGCCTTTCTACTTGAACTCCTTCCCAGATCTCTTGTTCGAAAATCCCATATTGATAACGAAGTCCGTACCCATAGGCTGGGTATTGAAGTGTTGCTAGAGAATCGAGAAAGCAAGATGAAAGGCGGCCTAATCCTCCATTGCCTAGGCTAGCTTCGTTTTCACAGATGGCAATATCATTAAAGTTGCGATTGAGTTTTGCAAGAACTGCTTTGATGAGTTCTTTGGCCCCCATATTGCAAATATTATGGGAAAAACGCCGTCCTGGTAGGTATTCCATGGAGATGAGGTGAGCTGTTCTCACCTTTTTGGCAACTAAGGTATCGATTGTAGCGGTCCAATTGATGGAGATTTCTTCTTGTAGCATAGCGCAAAAAGCTACGTAAAACTCTCTGGGAGAAGCATCTTGAGTCGTATGCCCGCTGTTTGTAATGATTAGATGTTTGACTTTTTGAGCAAGAACTTCGGCTTGATAATTGAGATCGTCCATGTTAATGGATATATATCAGAGGGATATGGTATACTACAACAAGGTTGTTGTCTGTCGTATAGTCAGGTGTTTCGTTTATGTCTCTTAAAAAACATCTTGAAAAAGCTCCTCCTTTTTATAGTTGGACTATCCAAGAAACTTTGTATTTCTTGAGTACTTCTCTGGAGGGACTGTCTTATAGTGAGATTCATAAGAGACAGCTTGAATTTGGAAAAAATGTTATCCATGAAGTGAAAATTAGTTTTTGGCGCATCTTATTGCGTCAGTTTCATAATGTTTTTATTTATATTCTCATGGTCGCTGCTGCTATTAGTATTTCTATCGGAGAGTGGACTGATTCTCTTTTGATTGGATTTCTGATCGTTTTGAATGCTGTGATTGGGTTTTGGCAGGAACTGAAAGCTTATAGTTCTATTGCTGCACTTAAAAAAATGACAGAAAGTCGTAATAAGGTGATGCGTGCAGGAGAACTTGTCTGGCTTAGTTCTTGCGAGCTTATTCCTGGTGATTATCTTATTTTGCATGAAGGAGAAGTGGTTACTGCAGACGTTCGGTTAATCGATAGTGCGGGTTTGATTGTAGATGAGTCCACAATCACCGGAGAGTCTGTTCCCATCATTAAAAATCATGAGACGGTTTTGGCTCCAGGAGCTCTTCCGTACGAGCTGAGTAATACTCTTTTGGCTGGAACTACTGTAGTGAGAGGCTCTGGGTCGGGAGTGGTTGTGAAAACGGCAGGAGACACTTACTTAGCTGGCATTGCTCAAGAGTCTCAAGAGGAGTCACCAGATACTCCATTGACCAAAGCTCTTCGGTTTTTCGCAGAGAGATATATTTTTGTGTTGGTAGGATTTTTTATTGTGCTTGGTGTCATTGGACATGTACAAGGACGTCATACGGCAGATCTTGCCTACATTTTACTTGCGAGTTTAGTGTCTGCAGTGCCAGAGGGGCTTCCGATTGTAGTCACATTAGTGATGGTGGTAGGGGCGATGTCTTTAAGTCGCAGTCAAGTCTTTGTGCGCTATCTTCCGTCTGTTGAAACATTAGGTAGTACGACGGTGATTGCTTCAGATAAAACGGGGACGATCACTACGGGCAAATTAGAGGTCAAAGAGTACTTTAGTTTTGATTTTCTGATGCTGCAGCGTATCGCTGTACTTTGCAATGACGCCCATCAAGAAGGAGTGGGCGATCCTCTTGATATGGCTTTATTGCATTGGGTGGATGATACAGAAAAATTGAGGGAAGAGTCTCCTAGAAAATGGGCCTATTCATTCGATTCAGATCTTATGTTGATGGCCACAGTCAATGAGGTAGAAGGACAGGAGCTTTTGTTGGTTAAAGGGGCATATGAATCTCTTAAGGCAAAAGGGTCCCCCTCTTGTGATTGGGTCTCTTTGGATAAATCCTTTCAGGATTTATTGAATCAAGGTTTGCGTGTTTTGGCTTTTGGAAAAACGTCTTCTGTAGAAAAAGATCCTGAATTATGGGAGATCGATATTGTGGGTCTCATTGGCTTTTTGGACCCACCTAAGCAAGGAGTCCTTGAGGCAGTTTTATCCGCACAGAAAGCGGGGATTCGTGTGATCATGTTAACTGGTGATCATCCTATGACGGCCAAAGCGGTAGCCTCTCAAGTGAAGATTTGGTCTGAGGGAGATCCTATTTTAACAGGACATGATGTAGAGGCTTTATCAGATGATGAGCTCATTGAGGCTTTAAAAAAGACCACTGTCTTGGCTCGTATTTTGCCAGAGCATAAATATCGAGTGGTGAAGTTGCTGCAAAGCCAAAAAGAGATTGTGGCTGTGACAGGAGATGGGGTGAATGATGTTCCTGCCTTAAAAGCGGCTGATTTGGGTATTGCTATGGGCAATGGAACAGAGGCTGCTAAAAATGTCGCCAAAATTGTCATCACAGACAATAGTTTTCGTTTGATTGTTAAAGGGATTTCCAATGCTCGCGTCATTTCTGATAACATTAGGAAATTGATTTACTATCTTGTTTCCATTTCATTTCTAGAAGTTTTTTTTATTTTTTTTGTAATTATCAGTTCCTTGCCGCTTCCTCTTGCGGCGGTTCAGATTCTTTGGATCAATATTGTTGCAGGCGGCGTGCAAGACAAGATCTTTGTATTCATTAAGGCGGAGGGCAATGTGATGTTGCGACGTCCTAGAGCGCCTAGAAAACAGTTTTTTGATGCAAAGCAGATGATTTCTATCTTTTCTTTTGGTTTAATTCTTGGCTTGTCTGTTTTTGCTCTTTATGTTCATTTGCTTCCGCTTTATTCTTCCAAAATGGTTTCCACGATCCTATTTACTTCCATTGTGTTTGCACAATTGGCCAATGGAATTCAGGCGCAAAAAGAAGAAGAGCCTTTTTTCAAAAACATAGCTCGTAGTTTTTCTATCAATCCCTATCTTTTTATAGCGCTCGCTTTGGGCGTTACGCTGCAAGGCAGCGCCTTGTATCTTGTGCCCGCTTGGTTTCATGTGGAATATTTGCCATTGAGCTTATGGAAATATCCTGCGATTTTATTTTTCACTGCATTTTTCTTCGTTGAGATGAAAAAGTGGATTGAATATGGATTGAGGATGAGACAAAGAGCGTTTTAAGGTTTATGCCAAGCCGAAAAGCCGATTTTTCAGGTTCTTTGGGTCTATTACTAATTTTTCTCAAAAATGAGCTGCATGTCTTTTTCTTCGAGAACTCGGAATTCGCCCTCAGGTAGAGAGGCAAGGACGAGAGAGCCGATCCGAATTCGCGTGAGTTCGAGTACCTTGAGTCCGGCCCTTTCGGCGATGATTCGAACTTCGTGTTTTTTCCCCTCTTTCACTAAAATTTTAAAAGTGCCTTTGCGTATCTTATGAACAGCAACAGGGCGTACCCATTTTTCATCGACTCGGGCCCCCTCTGATAGGGTGGCAAGGTAGGTGGGGGTGATTTCTTGCGCCGTTTTGACAATATATTCTTTGACAATGTTGGAAGAAGGATGGATCACTCGATGGGCGAAATGGCCATCGTTTGTGACTAACAGAAGCCCATTTGTATCCTTGTCGAGCCGCCCTACTGTAAAAAGTCGTTTGTCAGAGGCCGGGAAAAGATCCAGTACAATAGGTCTATTTCCTGGACGTACGTTGGAACAGATGTAGCCTACTGGTTTATTGAGCATGTAATGTACTTTTTTATGCTCTCCTTGGAGAGGCTGAGCGTCCACATGAATGCGATCTTGCTCCCAATCGACAAGAGTTTGGGGTATTTTAATGACCACTCCATTGACTTGAACGCGGCCGGCAAAAATGAGCTCTTCGCAGGCACGACGAGAGGCGACGCCGGCAGATGCTAGGGCTTTGCTCAATCTTTTCTTTTCCATAAGCCAGACAGTATAAAGGAATCGCTCCATTTTATGGTAGTGTGATAATATTGCATCTCAAGCCAATTGGAGTAAAATATGGCATCACGACTCATTCTTATGCGTCACGGTCAATCTGCCTGGAATAAAAAAAATATTTTTACAGGATGGGTTGATATCCCATTGAGTGCAGAGGGGATTCAGGAATCGATCGATGCTGGGAACAAGTTAAAGAACACTCATATAGATGTGGTTTTTACCTCCACGCTCATTCGCTCCCAAATGACAGTGAGTTTGACTCTTCTCCATCATAGTAGCGGCAAAATCCCTGTATTTATGCATGAAGGCAATGATATTTTAGGCAAAGGGAGTCAAATGCATGGAGATAGCTTGAAGTCGATGATTCCTGTCTATTCGGCATGGGAGCTCAATGAGAGACGGTACGGAAATTTGCAAGGGTTGAATAAAGCTGAAACAGCGCAAAAATTTGGAGTGGAACAGGTGCAAAGTTGGCGTCGTAGTTTTGATGCAGTTCCTCCTGGCGGCGAGAGTTTGGCGATGACCATTGAGCGAGTTTTGCCTTATTTTTTCAAACACATTGTAACAGTCCTTGAGGCGGGGAAAAATGTTTTAGTAGTGGCTCATGGAAATTCTCTACGAGGCATTGTGATGCATTTGGACGGTCTGTCTAAAGAGGAGGTTGTCAAATTGGAAATCGCAACAGGTGAGCAAGTGGTTTATTTTTATGACAAGGGACGATGGAAAAAGGGTTAATCCATTTAGATAGTCATTCTACTACCTCTCTTTGTAGCGCTTCTATCCATCGGATGGAGGCATATTTAAAGGGGGTACAGATGCGTAGCGAGGATTGGGAGCTCTGCTATCAAGCGATTTATGAGCTCTTGGGAGTCTCTCTTGAGGACACCTTCATTCTCACTTCCTCTGCGGCTGAAGCCGTCAATCAAGTCTTTTGGTCGGTTTTTTTAGAAATAGCTCGTAAAAAGGGAAAATGTCATTTTATTGCATCGAGCCTTGAGGATGCGCCGACGATGCAGATGCTTAAAAGACTTGAAGATTTGGGCTGTTTTGTGAAATTAGCGCCCGTGAATGCACAAGGACAAATTGATTTAGAGGCATTGAAACAGCTCATTACGGCTCGTACGGCTCTGGTTAGTGTTACTGTGGCGCATGGACTGACTGGTGTGGTTCAACCCGTAGAAGAGATTGCATCGATTGCCAAAGAAAAAGAGGTTTTGCTTCATTTTGATGCAGCCTATGCTGTAGGAAAGTATGACCTTTCTCATTTGCGTCCTGATTATCTTACATTTTCGGGAGAAAGGTTGCATGCAGCTCCAGGCACTGGTGGGCTTTTTGTGAAAAAGGGAGCTCCATTATCTTCTCTCATTGTGGGAGGCTCTGAACAGGCCGGTTTTCGTGGCGGTGATTTGAACAGCTTGTCTTTTTTGGCTCTCAGCGCTGCAGCTTCACAAATTTCTTTGAATTTTGATGCGATGACGTTTGAGATGTCACGATTGCGCAACCTTTTAGAATCAGAAATTCAAGCACGCATTCCTGATGCAAAAGTTCTTTTTTCAGAGATGCTTCGTTTGCCAAATACTACGGCGATTCTTTTTCCAGGATCACATCATGAGGCTTTGCTCTATCTTTTGGAAAGAAAGGGTGTTATGGCGACAGCTGGAGGAACTTATTGTCAGCATTTACATCGTATTCTAGCCTCTTCAGGAATCAATGGAGAGCGGGCTTTGAGTTTTTCTTTGGATCGCATGACCACGCAAGAAGATATTGTTCGAGCAGCGTCTGTCATTGGTAGAGAAGTGCGTACGTTACGAACCTTGTCGGAGGCGCTATGAGTTTGAAAAGCTTGCTTCCTATGAGTACTTGTTTTCGTATGAGTAAAAAATTATGCGATAAAATAGACCATTTGCAACACGGTGGTTTTTTTACTTCTTTGGATGCTGCAGAACAAAATCTACGGCTTGTTAAGGGAAGAGAAGAAAACGTGTGTTTTTATTGTCTTATTCGAGAAACAGATGGGATGATTTGCGACGCCCGATTTCAAGCTTTAGGTTCGATTTTTTTGATTGGAGCTGCTGAAATTGCTTGTGAGGTAATGATTCAAAAAAATTATGACCAGGTCTCTCGAATCTCTCTAGACCTTTTGGATCGGCATGTGAGAGATAAACCAGAGGTGCCATCCTTCCCGCCTAGTGCTTATAGCGCTTTAAATCAGGTGCTCAGCGCGCTCGACAAAGCTATGAGTCAATGTGCTGATATTCCTTACGCTGTAACTGATTACGCTACGACCCCTATTTTTTGGGATACAGAGGAAAATTCCAAAGGTTTGCCTGGTTGGGAAGACTTTTCGGTGGAGGTTAAAATAAAAATTATAGAGGAAATTATTGATAAAGAGATTCGCCCTTATATTGAGCTAGATGCAGGTGGAGTAAAAATTTTAGAACTAAAAGATCATAAAGAAGTGATGATTTCTTATGAAGGCTCTTGCACTACGTGTCATTCGGCCACGGGATCTACCCTGTCGGCTATTCAACAAATTCTTAAGTTGCGTATTCATCCCAGTTTGTTTGTGACTCCAGTCTTGTAAAGTTAATTATTACAGTTTATTTTTTTATATTATTATTGATATAATTACAGGATAATATATTAAAAACGGCAATAATTATGAGTTCGCAAACAGTTCGAAATGATAGACCGTGTTTTTATTCTCCTTGTTACTCAGCGCTTCATGACGTAGGTAGTCGTAATGCGACAATAGCATCAATGAAGTTAGCGGCGTCAGCATTATTTGATAGTGCGCAGCCGATTGCCCATCAAAGCTCATCACAATCGAGTGGATCTCATAGAGATCGAGTAGAACAGGACCCGAGGTTTTCAAAGGAATTAGTTGATGACTACCTTGCAAAATATTTTTCTTTTTGTGGCGAAATAGATCCTAATGATGAATTGGTTTTTACAACATTACACGCTTTGCATCGGCGAATCGCTAATTTAGAGAAAGTTACACCTCAGGCATTACGATTATTAGAGTCTGATTATCTATTATCAGGGCCTCAGCATAAATTGTTGCCTGAATGGATGCTTCAAGTATTGTTGAACAAAATAGAGATTGACTATTGTTTATTAGAATTACAAAGAATTAATTTACTACATCGTCATGGAATGTTAAGTGATCAAGAAAGCAGGAAAGCGCTTCAGAATGTTTATGAGCGCTTACGTCGTTTTGATACGATTCATATTTCTAGATCATCTACTTGGTTTGATTTGGATCAATATGTAGATAGTAGAGGATCTTCGTTGCAAGATTTTTTTGGAAATTTTTATGTGTATCCGTTGTATTCAGGATCAGAGGCAGATAAATGGGCAGTAATTGATATAAGTGCTGTGCCATCTAAGGATCGAAAAGCGATTCCGATGGATTATTTCACTGAAGAACAAATTAAAGCGGATCTTGGATTGATGGGTGATACACCAAGAGCTGCCGGTTCAGTGGTGTCTTATGATTTAATAAATGGCAAGCTTGTGAAAAGAGAAGGAGAGCATGCAAAAGATGGACCGGTTAAGCTTTTTTATGAAGACATAAAAAAAGCAAAAGAAGTGATGGGAGATCGAGCCTGTGGGGGGAGAACGAGGCTGACGTTGGAGCAAGGAGATGTTTGTCGGATAGAAAAACCACTTTTAGGAAGACGGGGAGATTCGTGGACGCCAATTAGAGAGAGAACTGCAGGCGTCGATCGAGTTGAATCAATTTGGATGTTTAGATTGATGTTTAAGAAAATTTTGGTTGAGGGGGTGGAGGGGTTGCGTTGGAATGACATTTTGAATCTGGATGCTTATATGGAAGGCGTTAGTAACTCTGATTTGGCCCACTTATCTGGTAGTTATTCTCAGGATTCGGTATTTAAGCAAACGCTCCATTTTTGCAAACAGATGGAAGCGCGTTTGCAATTGTCTGTGAAGGCAAAAGATTCTTTGTCAAGATTGCAAACAGGTTTGGCATTGGAAAGAAGGGAAAGGTTAGGGGCAGCGCAGAAAGCTGTAGGTGAAATTTTTACAACGTTGGAGAATTGGAAAAAGGCGATTGGCGAGTTCAGAGATGAGTATCAAAAAGTAGATCCTCTAACAAAAAAAAGATTTGAATGGATTATGCAGCATTTAGAGGGTACTCCAGCTCTAATTGAAGCGTTCATTCAATCGATTGGTGAAAAGCCTTCAGACGATGATGACGAATTTCGTAAATGGTTGCCAGATTTTTTAATCAAGCTTAGAACTAATTTTAAAACATTACAAGCTATTGTTTCAGAGCTTCAGATGATTTATGCGGAACCTTTGCTGCGAGACCAATATACAGAATACTTAAAGCTATCGCCAGGGCAATTCCCAAGGATTGCCGATCGAGTGATTCCCAATTTTTTTCAAATATTCACACGCTTGGCGGATTGTTTGGATGTTGTGTCTAAGAATTTAAATCCTGAGGATTCGATTGTCAAAGAAGTTGTTCGTACTTGCGTTAGTGTACGCGAAACTATTGCGGATATTGAAGCGTTTCGCTCATTTGAGGTAAAACGATTGTTAGCCCTAGAGCCAGACAAAGTTTTAAAGCGTTTTTTCCCTCATTACGAAGTCCCCGGATGTCAGCGTATACAGACGTTCTTGCGATGGTTCTCCTCTTATTTCTAATAACAAATTTAGGCCGCCATCGCCGCTTAATGAATCGCAGATGCCGCTCCAAGTTTGTTTGCCATCTCTGTAGCATACAACCTCGCCTTTGTAGGCTAACATTTCATTCAACTGAGCCTGAAAAGGAGTAAAGCCCTTTTGCTGAAAAAGGGCTAAATCTTTTGTAAATTGGCTTTTCAATCGATCTAACACTTCTCGCTGATTCCAGAGCCTCCCCGTCTCTTCTGCAAGCGATGTGGCTGGCTGATCTATTTGTGCCAAAATATCTTTTGGCATGTTGACGTTGATTCCAATGCCTAAAAAAACACAAACCGCAGTTTTTTCAAACACAGTTTCACAAAGCACTCCCGACACTTTTTTACCATTCAATAAAACATCATTGGGCCATTTGATTTTGGGATGCAATCCTTTTTCTATTAATACTTGCGATAAACTGAAGGCCATGACGTGTGCAAGCGTTGTCAGTTGAGGTGTCTGAAGTGGCAGCTGAAAATAAAATGTAGCATAGATGTTGCCGCCTTTAGGCGAGATCCATTTTCTTTGCCATCTTCCATGTCCTGCTGTTTGCTCTTCCGCTGTAATGCAGGTGATTTTATGGGGCGCAAAAGAGAGATAGTTTCTTTTCGCATACTCATTTGTGGAATCCACAGTCTCTAAATTTATTTCGATCCTATCCATAATGATTGCATTGTATCGAACATGATGAATACAATGCCAGTATATGCTGCTTGCTCGTATAGACTGTAGAATTTTGCCGATCATTGCTTGTTTGATGGTGATGAGCTTGCTCATCATTTCTTCTATGACAGGTGGTGGCTCCGAGTGGGAAAACGCCACCTTTTGGACGCCTCTTGTGAAAACGCAGCTTCGTTGGTTTTGTTTAGGGTGGGGCGCTTTTTTTGCGATTGCTCTTTTTGATTATAGAAAATTGCGCGATTGGAGCTTTTTGCTTTACATAGCCATTTTGATTCTTTTAGTGGGTCTTTTTTTTGTAAGCCCTATTCAAAACGTACATCGATGGTATCGGATCCCGGGTATTGCTAGTTTTCAGCCCTCTGAAGAGGCCAAATTGGTTGTGATTATTTTTTTGAGTTGGTTTTTTGAGCGCAAAGGCTCGAGCATCAGTGCGCTTAGCTCCTCAATGCAAATGGGGATTATTGCTGGAATTCCCTTTTTTCTCATTTTAAAACAGCCCGATTTAGGAACCGCATTGGTTCTTTATCCTATCACCTTGGTCATGGGCTATTTTGCAGGGATTCATCGGGGTGTTTTAAGGGTTTTGTTGGGGATATCTCTCATTGCATTTCTTATGGGCTCTCTTCTTTTTTCAGGCGTTTTATCTCATGAAAAATCGCGTCCTTTTTTCACGACTTTTATGAAAGAGTACCAGTACGAGAGACTCAATCCTAATAGTTATCATCAAAAAGCTGCGCAGACGGCCATTGCGGTAGGAGGACTTACAGGCACTGGTTGGGGAAAGAGTGAATTTTCTGGAAGAAGGTGGCTTCCCATGGCCCATACCGATTCTGTGTTTGCAGCTATGGGGGAAGAGTTTGGTTTTATAGGACTTGTGTTCTTGCTGTTTCTTTTTTATGCTTTGATTTATTTTAGTTTCCAGGTAGCAGTCGTGGCCAAGGACCCGTTTGGTAGGTTTCTTGCGGCGGGTCTTGCGGCTTATCTTGCTATGCATGTGTTAGTCAATTGTGCAATGATGTGCGCTCTTTTACCCATTTCGGGAGTGCCGCTCATTTTTGTCACCTATGGGGGGAGCTCCCTATTGACAACTATGGCAGCGCTCGGCTTGCTACAAAGCATTTACAGCAGAAGGTTCATGTTCTAATGGATAAAGGGCAATTCAATCATCCGTTTATTTTTTCTCCTGGTAGCTGGTATGGCGAAGGGAAGATTTCATTGAATATGGTGGAAGAGGAGTTGATCTTCAACACCAATTGGTCTGTTTGGAATCGCGATTTTGTGGGGAAAGTGGCTTGTGCTCAAGAGATTCAGATTCAAGGTTTATCAGAAAATATGAGAAACGACCTTACTTTCTATGATTTTCAGTCGTCTACCTTTTCAGTCGACATGGAAAATCAAAATGTAGGAAGGATTGTTGGAACAGGCGTGTTCGATGATAAGATGATTGCTTGGGAATTTCGTAATAATGATATGAATTTTGAAGGATATGAAACCTATACGCTTCAATTAGACGGAAGTTATCATATGCGAGGAGAATACGTGACAAGCGATCAATTCCGCACGCAAATTGAGGCAAGGATTTGGCTTCAGTCGAAAGAAGTTTCTAATTCCGATGAATCTCAAGAAAATGGAGAAGAGCCATGAAAAAATTTTGTTGGCTGGCTCTTTGTGCTCTCTCCTGTTCTTCCGGTGGCAGCCTAGTCACTATGCAATCGTTTTATGATATTCCCGTGGGAGCCTCCACCTCAGAGGTGATTGCAACGGCTGGAGAGCCCTATGCCATCCATAAAAAGGACGATGGTGCTGTCGAATATGAATATATTGAAAGATTTAAGGTGGGCAATCGTTACACAGAGGAGCGGCATTTCTTTTTATTGATCAAAGATGGCAAAGTGGTGTCGAAGAGAACCAAACAGAGCTCTTCTGTGCCCTATACTTTCGATAGCTATGACATGCAAACGACTCAAGGGGAAGGCTCGTAATCTTACTCTTCGCCACTTTCGATTTTTTGTCTTTGCTCTTTAAGTGCTTGGATTTGTTTGTTGGTGACTTTGTCCATTTCGTGACTTAAGCTTTTTGTCATTTCGTCGAGATACTTTTTGTAGTCATCTTCTGTGAATCCCGCTTTTTTATAAGCTTCGGGCACTTCTATGTGAGGGCCCACATGCTTGGTGGGATGGTAGTGAGCGCCTATATCATAGATGGGATCATGTGGAGGAGGAGTGGGGCCTGTTTTGTCGATCATATTACCTCTAATAGCTGCATTGTATAAGGTTTGTCAATGGATTTCAAACTGAAGAAAAGTCTTGTCGAAAAGAATGTCTGGGAGATTTGGGAAGGTGAGAGCGTAGTGAAAGAAATTTCAATGAGTTTTTCTGTCAAAAAGATTCCAGCATCGTTTGCGTCACAAGAGGACATAGAGCAGTGGCTTATTGTTACGGAACAAAAGCTCGTGCGTCAAAGAGCTTATTCTCTGATGGCCGCCAGAAATTACTCTAGTGTGCATCTTTTGCGTAAACTGCAGCAAAAGGGATTTGCTTTGCATGTTTGTCAAGGTCTTGTTGATGAGCTGAAGGATCATGGCTTATTGAAGGACGACGAGTTTATTTGTGCATTGATTGAAAGAGAATTCCGTTCGGGTCATGGGCCTCGTTATATTGAGGCCAAGTTGCGCTTTCGGGGATTGGCGATAGATCAGGTGCGTAAAATCGTGACAGATGAAAAACAATATGAGGCGATGGTCAAACTCATCAAAAAAATCCCCAGGAATCCTGCCGCGGCACTCCAGCGCCGTGGCTTTGATATGCAGTTGATTCAAAGAGTTTTATGGCCTCGTGGCACCACTGACTCATCGTAAAGAAACTATGCGTGATGAAACTGATAACAATGAGGCCAGGGCGCTTTAACTAAAAATGCTTGATATACCCACAGCTACAGTCGATAACACTGTAAGAAAGCTCAGCGCTGCTTACTGAAAGCGCCGAGCTTCTAACCATGGCGTCCATTCTTCTATCATATCTTGTGGTTTAGGCTTCCAAACGTTCTTGATGCGTGCTTGTTTGTTTCGTTCCATCTCTGCTTTTTTATCTTGGTCTCGTTGTGCCATCTCTGCTTCACATTGGCTTTTGAGATCACCAGTGTACTCAGACGTTGAAAGCAAAAAGTAACCTTCTGGATAGTGGTGAATACGGTCAAACATAGTATGGTTGGGATTATGTTGGACTGCCGTTGTGCTCTCGTGCCAAAGAGCAATTTTTCCTCTCATGTCATGATAAGATTGAGCGTAGACATAGATCGGGTCGAAGCATTCTTCTGTTGATGTTGCAGGCAAATAGATATAGCGTCCGTGTGCTATTGGACTATCTATAAGAAATCCTGATTTTTCATGTTTTTTACAGTCTTTATCAATAAGGTAAGTCAAAAGTGGAAATACTTCCAGGATACCGCGACCTATTTCATCACCCGCTCTAGTGAAAATAAACCCACATTTTTCGACATAAAACGATGATTGGCTGCAACACGCAATAGCACATCCGATAGCACTGATAATTTTGATTGCCATACCGCCTATTATTCTGGCTATTCCTACAATAGTTCCTACCAATGGAATATATCCAATAGCATCCATGCATCTAAGGATAGAAGATCGTTCGACAAAATCCAGTTTAACCTCTTTGCCCAGATATTCATTCTCTTGAAAAGGGGAGGCCTCTGAGTGAGGTAGAATTGCAATGTTGGCAGATGATGTCATATAAATCCTTTTAGTTTTGTTTTGTAATTGCAATTATGACTAAACTTAATTGAATAGTCAATTAATATTCGTTTGTTGTGTTAATTTGACTGTTTTGTAAAGAATTAAAATTTTAATTTTTGCGTAAGTATCGTCTACAAATATTTATTGCGGATTACCTAGGTATTAGTTTTTTATGTTTCCTTGGGTCCGGATTCAATATTCTGTTATAACTTTCGCCTTTTAAAATTCAGCGTGTCCTGGGAACCTTGGAAATGGGATGACATCTCGAATGTTTTCCATGCCGGTTATGAATAGAACGAGCCTTTCGAAGCCAAGTCCAAATCCTGCGTGAGGTACGGTGCCATATTCGCGCAGTTGTAAATACCACCAATAGTCCTCTTTTTTTAAACCAAATTCATCGATTTTTTGTTCAAGGCGATCGAGCCTTTCTTCTCTTTGGGATCCCCCAATGATCTCACCAATTTTAGGCACTAAGATGTCCATTGCTGCAACGGTTTTTCCATCTTCATTGGCGCGCATGTAAAAAGCTTTAATTTTGGCTGGATAATCGGTCAGGATGACGGGTTTTTTGAAGTGTTCTTCTGCTAAATATCTTTCATGTTCGGATTGTAAATCGACGCCCCATTGAACGGGAAATTCAAAGGTCTTGCCCGATTTTTTAAGAACGTCAATGGCTGCAGTGTAGGAGAGGTGTGCGAAAGGAAATGCAGAAACATTTTGCAGACGAGCGAGCAGGCCATTTTCGATGAATTGGTCGAAGAATTTCAAATCTTCGACGCAATGTTCCAAAACATAGTTTACGCAGAATTTTAAATAACTCTCGGCACATTCCATATCTTCTTTGAGAGTAGCAAAGGCCATTTCTGGCTCGATCATCCAAAATTCGGCTAAGTGGCGCGATGTGTTGGAATTTTCTGCTCGGAATGTGGGACCGAATGTATAGACATCAGAAAGGGCGCATGCAAGAGTTTCGGCTTCGAGTTGACCAGAAACTGTCAAATAGGTGGGTTTTCCGAAGAAATCTTTAGAACTATCTTTTTCTTTAGGATCAAGTCTTGTGATACGAAACATTTCGCCACCGCCTTCGCAGTCAGAACCTGTGATGATAGGGGTCTGAACGTACTGGAATCCTCTATTTTGGAAGAAGAGGTGGGTGGCAAAGGCTAGGGCATTTCTAACTCGCAAAACGGCTCCTTGCGTATTGGTGCGTGGACGCAGATGAGCGATGGTACGAAGAAATTCAAAGGAGTGTCGTTTTTTTTGCAGAGGGTAGTTCGTTGCATCACAAAGGCCATAGATTTTGATTTCTTGTGCGCGCAGCTCTAATGCTTGGTTTTTTCCAGGACTGACGACGAGTTTTCCTGTCACGGAAAGGGAGGCGCCTGTAGTGAGCTTTTCGAGAGTTTGAGCATAATGAGGAAGTGATGCATCCACCACGACTTGAAGGTTGGCTAACGTAGATCCATCGTTGACTTCAAGAAAGGCAAAGGTTTTTTGATCACGTACGGTACGGATCCATCCGGAAATTTGTACTGTTTTTTCAGCAAGAGCTGTGGGGTCTTTGGCATGTAGGATGGTTTTGATTTTTGTTCTCATACTCGTTGACTCTTGTGTTTTACTGTTGAGCATATTTACGTAGCAGGGCAATTTCTTGTTTCCAGCATTCAGGACCCTCTGGAGTTTCTAAATATTTGGGCAGGTGTGCTGTTTTAGGCGATTGCATCAAATAACGAAAGCAGTCTAAACCAATTTGTCCTTTTCCTAAAGAGGCATGTCGGTCGACTCTGGAGCCGAGCTCTTTTTGGGAATCATTGACATGGAATGCATAGAGATGCTCTAAGCCTATGCTTTCATCGAATTGTTTGAGTGTTTCGTCCCATCCCTCTTTTGTGCGAATATCATAGCCTGCTACAAAAATATGGCAGGTATCGATGCAAACGCCTATCGGAATTTTTTTATGCACTTCTTTTAAAATGGCGTCGATCTGTTCAAATCGATAGCCAACACTGGTCCCTTGTCCTGCTGTAGTTTCCAACAGCAGGCGCGTTTTACCTTTCGCTAAAAGTTTTTCAAATTCCAAAAGGCTTTGAATGATCGTTTCGATGCACTGCTCTTCAGTTCCATGTGTAGCTGCGCCTGGATGAAAGTTGAGATAAGCAATGTTGAGGAGATGGCATCTTTCTATTTCACTTTTAAAAGCCGCCTGCCCTTTACTGAGCTGCGCCGGGTCGGGAGATCCTAAGTTGATGAGGTAGCTGTCATGACTCATCACCTCGCCTATGTTCGTTTCCTTGAGAGCTTTTTCCCAAAGTTTTACTTCTTCGGGCTCAATGGTACGACTATGCCATTGTTTTTGATTGCTGGTAAAAAGTTGAATTGTAGTGGCGCCGATCTTTTGTCCTTCGTACAAAGCACAAGGTGCGCCTCCAGCAGCTGAGGTATGTGCGCCGATCCAGAGTTTTTGGGTCATAGAAAAGCTCTTTAGTGTTCTTATCGTATCAGATTGGATTCAGACAAGAAAGTTTTTTATATCGTTGATTAGGATTTCTCATTACTTAGTATCTGCTATATAGAGATGGTCTCCTTTATCGACATGTATCAGCCTCGTGCTTCTAGTGCCCTTCATGGTTCCCATTTCTACGGTATTGGTGGAGGAAATTTTTTTTATCTTGGTTGATATTTCATCCCAGATCCAAATTTCTCCGGAATCAGCATTAATAGCGTATTGTGAATCGAAATAAAACGGATCACCATATGTTACTTGTTGTTGAATAAGATCGACAAAAATCGGCACAGTACTTCTGCAACCCTGTGAAAAAAGAATAAGCTGTCCATTGTGACAAAGCTTTCCAAAAGACGCTCTATGAACATTAAGCGAAATACTTGTTTCAATAGGGGAAATGACTTCATGTTCGGTTTTTAAAGTTCGTATGTTTAAAAGGCATGTGTCTTCGTGAGCAGAATCTTTTTCAATGGTATATAATTGACCATCGTGAGCTTGCGCTGCCATGATGCAATCGGGTATGCTTACTTGATCTCCCATAGGTCCAAATAAAACAAGTGGATTATCCATGTCAAAGAACTCAAATCCACAATGAGTAGAACAGGGAAGAAATCGCGCATTGGGAGCCTTAAATTCAAAAGATGGGCTCCATTGGTCGCCAGTTACTTGTCCACCCACTAAAATGTGGTCTTTTCCTTGTTTTGTTATGTGATAAGTAAATCCTTGTGGGCTAATATGAAGAAAATTTGAGTCGCCTATAGAAATTTCGGGAATTTTAAGAGAGGAGTATGGTTCCCCTGTTGCTAGATGAATGAGCCGTACTACGGCGTCTCCTTTAAACTGAAGTGATAAATAGTTGCCTACTCTTTCTATATGATAGTCTTCATCTGTTATTCGCGGTATATCGTCCATTTCGGTATTGATAGAAGGGGCATTAGCGGATGGTGGGAGTAACGGTAATCCCCAAACCATTTTTTTAGTATTCATATCGAAAGCCAGTAGGTAGGATGGAACGGTTGGGTCACGGGGATCATATGTGCCAATCATAAGAGAATCGCTGATGAACACTTGGTCTCTGCCGTTTAATTCCACGCGTCTTACAAATTCAGGATCCTCTTTATAAATGTAGGAGGAGAGAAATGGTATAAATGGACAATGAAATATGTACTGAATGTCAGCCCAAGTAAAATCGGGTAATAGTTCTTGTAAAGCATAGAGATGCTCAATAGCGCTCGTAAGAGAGCAAGCTGTCAAGATCTCTACGAAATGTTGTCCAATTTCTGATGTTGCTGGATCTGTGCTTGAAGCTAATGCTTTCGTAACGATTAATTTATTTTTAGATGAGATTGTTTCAAGTAGATCTGGGATGATAGTCGCCTTGCTTGGCCATTTATCCATGGGGATATTCTTTAATTGCATTATCGTAAGGTTTAGGAAAACATTATAAGGCTCTTGATCTAAAAATGTTTGATATAGAAATGGAGTGAATCTTGAGCTACGATGATGTAGGATTTCTATGAATTTTTCTGTATTGATAGGAGGAATATTGCCATTGAAGTCCTTTATGAATTGGGATAATACACAAGTCACAGTGGAATCGTTAAAGGCATCTTTTCCCGGTATTGTATAATCACATTTTGATACTTGTTTAATAAGCCATAATAGATAGTACCCAGATTTATTGTCTTTATTGTGCAGATAAGCATGTTGAAAATTTACGCAAGTGTCTGCAATTTCACTGGTCTTTAAGTTTGGAAGGAGATGGCCAAAGCGTTCATTGAGATCTTCTTCGCTTATCCAAGGATCAGATGCTTGCATCCCTTCGCTTTGCCATGTGAGTAAGTTAAACAAAATGGATCCGTCGCATTCTAAAGTCCGTCGCAGAGGCTCTTGTATGATCTCTTGTGTGCGAGAAAAGGGAAAACCTGTTGAACAAATTGCTGTAAAAATTCCCACTTTGTCTCTAATAAACTGGGTTATTTTGTCAGTATCTGAAGTTGTCTCCGTTGAAGTAACGTAATGATGAGCATTTTGGATAGTGCGTGGTGATTTTGGTTCGGAGTCTTCCCGGTTGAGGGTTTCTGTGGCAATTTTTTGAAGCAACCATTTTGCAGTTATCCAATCTTCGTCACTTACGTGTGAAGGTTTCTGATATGTCTTCCATCTTTGCATGAGAAAGTCTTGAAGTTGCGAAGAGTCTATCATACAGTCCCTCTGTTTAGTGGGTTTTGATCTTGAGTGGACAAGTATACAGAGGACGGTAAAAAATAGCATTTATTTTTACACAAGAAAAAGTTTTGGTTGGACGATTTCTAAGGCTTAGATACAAGCTGTAGGATGTTGGAGGCTGAAAAATGATTTTTTGAAAATAGATCGACAAGATTTTTGTCTATGTTCACAGGATCTGTTCGTGGAGTCCACCGTTTTACAACAGTTCCAAGCTTTCTTAGTGTTTTTCTATTCTTGGATGGTAATGTTCGTGTTGTCTGCCGGCGTCGATAGTGTAGTTTAGCCACCTTTCTATTTGATAGAGTGGAGCGTGAGGCGTTATACCCAAAGAACCTGAAAAATTGGCTTTGGCCAAGCCTAAAAACCGATTTTTCAGGTTCTTTGGGTATAATGCTTCCATCATTGGTAAATGTTCATGATCTACGGAATATTCTAGTGCTATGCCTCTGTCGCCTTCAGAGAATAAACCGCTAGCTAGTAAGATTCGTACTGCTAATAAATTGTCCGAGAATGCGGCGCCATCCAATGAGATCCACGGACAAGCGCCTAATAAGTATATTAAATGCCCAAATCATCGACATCAATTGCGTGCCACTACGGTGCTCGACCGTCATTTCTCCTCCTGCGGAACTAAAAACTGATATTGGCCTTTCGTGAAAAAGACCTAATATTGGCTGAATAACCCTAGATATACTAGATATCAATGTTCTTACTAGCGCAACGGGGCTATGAGGAGACATTCGACCTTCTAATGGTTGACGACATGTTGGGCAGGAGCCACCTTTGTCAAACCACGCTTCTGCACATTTTGTATGGAATAAATGGGATACTGCATTCCCTGTAGTGTGACCAATAACGCTGTCCGACGAAGAAAAAGGTTCAAAGCAGACAGGACACTTGTCGGTACTCGCAGGATCTGTTCCCATTGAAAATTTGCATACATTTACTATAATGCTAAGCCATGACATGGTAATTATGATCCTTTGTTAGGTTTGTGATTATATTAAAGGAATTTATTGAAAGTATTAGCGTTTTGTTAAAATATCCCTTTTCTGCCAATCAGAAGTTATTGATAACCAACAAGGAGCGACGCAATGAAAAGGGTGCTTTCGTGGCAGCCTAAAAGCCGATTTTCAGGTTCTTGGGTGTAGAAAACTTTCTGAGTTGATTTAATTTTCTTAGTGATGCCATAATTTGTTGTTTATTTTTTAAAAAATATGAAGATTTTTATTCTAATTCTTTTCGTGCTTTTTGGGCTGATTGTTTTAGAAGCATTTTCTTTGGGTGTAACTCCAGAGATGCATAACCTATTAAATTCCCAGATCGACGCAGTTCATCAAAAAAGAAACAATGAAGCTGTGGCCCTGGGCAAAACAGATTATATGATCGACTGTGCACGGAAGCCTTTGAATATTAGCTCTGCAAATTGTCATTATTGTCATCATTCTGAACAACTCAAACGTTTCCACTTTGAAAAAAGGTGGCCAGATCAACCTGCGGCTCATTGTTTTGGGGCGACTTTATTTTTGATTCAATATCTCCTCACTCATCCTCAAAGCATGACTCATTCTTGTGCAGAGATTCTTTTTGAGATTCAAAATGAATCAAACTTTGAAGAAATTGTCCATTTTCTTTCGATGCATCAACATTCTTATTATACCTTTAAGGGCAAGCCTGATCCTCTAGAGCTGAATCCAGAATGGATGAAGGACTATTTTTTGGCGCTTATAGGAACAAAACCTTCTGAATACTATGTTTTGTCCCTTGCTGCAGATAACGCTGTTTTTGACAAAGCGACCATCTATGACACTTTGAAAAGTTTGCCCAATCACTTGATCATGATTGGCTATACTGATAAAAACGGTTATAATCATTGCATTGCTGTTTCGACTCAAGCAGAAAAATTATTCGTTTTTGATTCCAATCTTGGCATGTATCAATTCCCTGACCTAGAAACTTTAAGCTGGAATTCTGAGAGAGTTTTGAAAGAATGTAGGTTCCGATGGTTGGCAGCTTTTTTTCTTTAGTAAAGTCGAGATGATGTGTCTTTGAATTTTTATCGGGCCGCTTTACGCTTCCATCTGGCTTTGCCTCCCCTTAAAGGCCTTAAATCAAAAATCAAGTGACTGCTGACGATAAAAACGGTGTTGAGAGTCTTTTCCCTGCTTTAGAAATTGCCCTAAAGCGTCCCTACTCTGATGCGCTCGTAAAGGGTCATCATAGCGATTTCGAGGGATTGTTCTCTGTCATCAGTCTGCACTAAAACGTCAGGAATGTAATCAAGAGTATGGTTCCTTGTGCGCTCGTCAGGGATCATCCTAGCGACTTCGACGGATTGTTCTCGCTTGCCGATCTGTGCTAAAGCGACAGAGATGTAACAAAGGGCATCAGCCCTTGTGTTCTCGATAAGGATCGTCCTAGCGACTTCGATGGCTCCTGTCATGTTACCAGCTTGTGCTAAAACTTTAGCGATGTAACAAAGAGCACTAGCCCTTCTGGCTTCGTTAGGGATCATCTGAGAGACTTCGATGGCTCTTTCTATGGAGCCGACCTCTGCTAAAGCTCCAGAAATATCCTTAAAAGCATAATTTTTTGTGATTTCGCAGGTGATCATTTTAGCGAAGACAAGAGCTTTTTCCATGTTGCCAGCCTCTACTAAAGCTTCAGAAATATACCGAAAAGCGCCATCTCTTAGGTCTTCATCGTGGATTGACATAGCGATTGCGATGGCTCTTGTTATGTTGCCGGATTTTGCTAACATTTGACAAATTTGTGTAAGTGATATGTCTCTATCTATGTTTCCGTCGGGGATCATCATAGCGACTTCAAGAGCTTTTTCTATGTTGTCGAATTGTGCTAAAGCTTGAGAAATCTCCCCAAGAGCTAGCGATCTTGCCTCCGTCACTTCGTCGTGGATCATCATAGCGACGTCGATTGCCCTGTTAAATTTGTTGAGCTGCATTAAAGCTTGAACCATTTCTAAAAGAGCGTCAGTTCTGTCTTCCTCATTGGGCAAAAGATTGCCTTCATTTATTTTGTGTTCAATTGCAGATAATGTATAAATATTTTCCATGAAATGAGGCGGCTGAACGGTTGTCTTTAGATGATCTATGGTTCCAATATTTAATTGTTTTATTACGTTAATTATTTGGCCCTGAACTTCCAAAAGATATCCTTTTACTAGTCCTAAGTTTACAAAGTTTTGCGTAGTGATATTGTGCAAAATGTCTTTAAGTAAGCCTATTTGTCTGGGGGATTTTTCTGGATCTAAATTCTGAATTAGGCGTTCGATAAACTCCTTTATGGACTGGCGTTCACTAATATTAGTTGCTGATATGATTCTAGGGGCCAGGGACCTGCAGGAGCCCGTGAGGAAATTCTGTATATCCAGCTCGCTTAATGTGGATAACACTAGAACAAGGGCATCCTCTGACATAAGGGTTATTGGGGGGTCGGATGGCAAACTAGTTGGTTGGGTGCTTGGAATGATAGCATGTATGTTTGATGTCATAGTATTACCTCGGTTAATTAGTTTATAAGATTATACTATAATGTTTACTTGATTTCAAGATTTATTTTATTGTTTGTTGGTGTTGAGCAGAAATGTTCGTAACGACCTGTAAGTCATTGAACATGAGTGAACAGGAGAGTTTTGTTTGCTGGCTTAAAAAAATGCTTATAGTTTTCTGCACTTTATAGCGCTCAATCGTTTCTTAGACAAGAAAGGAAAAAGTTTTTATGATTCCTATTCTTATGGATACGAATCATTCCATCCTTCAATCTGCTAAGCATTTTTTCTTTGGGACTCTTTTTAGTAGAGCCACTGGTTTGCTGCGAGATATGGCCATGGCGTTTTGGTTCGGTAGCGCTCCTGAAGTGGCCGCTTTCATGGTTGCCTATAGATTGGCGAATTTGTTTCGCCGTCTTTTTGGTGAGGGGAATTTGCAGGCAGGATTTGTTCCGCATTTTGAAACGCTGAGGGTGCAAGAGGCTAAAAAGTCTTTTTTATTTTATCGAGATACAGCTTTTTCTCTTTTTCTTTCTTTATCGCTCGTCATTGGATTGATGGAAGCTGTCCTTTGGTTGTTCTCTCAACAATTGACGGGTAGTTGGGCGGAAATAGCAACGCTTTCTATGTGGATGGCGCCTGGCTTGCTCTTCATTTGTTTGTCGTCTTTGAATAGTGCGTTTTTACGGTGCCAAAAAAAATATTTCATTACGGCAGCCTCTTCTGCTTTCTTTAATTGTGTTTGGATTTTAGCAGCTTTTGGAGCTCATTATTTTCCTCTCAATCAAGCGATCATTTTACTAAGCGCTTCAGTCACTTTGGCTTTTTTTATACAGTGGCTTTCAACAGCTCAAGGGGCTCGAAAAGAATGGGCTTCTCATTTGCATTGGAAAGAGTGGTTTCAACCCCATCTCTTTTCATGTGATTGGGCTCAGTTGTTAAAACCTATGATGGTGGGTATTATAGGGGCTGGCGCTTTGCAGTTTAATAGCGCTTTAGATGCAGTGTTTGGTTTAATAGCGGATCCCTCAGGGCCAGCTTATTTATGGTACGCTATTCGTATTCAGCAACTGCCTTTGGCTCTTTTTGGTATTGCTTTGTCAGGGGCTCTTTTACCCCCTTTGTCTCGCGCTATGCAAGAGGGTGCTTTGGATCGTTATCAGGATTTATTAGAAACGTCCTTGAAGAGGTCGGCTATTTTAATGATTCCTTGCACTTTTGCAATGTTCACTTTGGGAGGCGTTGGATTGAATTTGTTGTTTGGGAGGGGTGATTTTAGCTCGCATGATATTCAAGAGACTCTTTTGTGTCTTTGGGCTTATGGAGTGGGGATTGTCCCTGCTGTATTTGTGTTACTGTTTGCTACGGGTTGTTATGCTCAAAAATCGTATGGCGCTCCTACGATGGCCGCTTTTATGGCAGTGCTCTTGAATGCTACTTTAAATGTGTTGATGGTCTTTGTTTTTCATTGGGGAGCTGTTAGTATTGCTTTAGCAACTAGTTTGAGCTCTTTTTTAAATGGAGCTATTTTGTATGTTTATTTGCCTAAAAAAATGAACTGTTCGTTTTGGTTTTTCTTAATGCAATTGACTATTGTGAGCGCTTTGAGCGCATTATTTACTGTGGGTATCGGGCATTTGTGGATAGGGGATGTGACATGGAAGATGTGTTGGGACGGAGGGGCTTTTTTTACCCGTTCTACTAAAGAGCAGTTGATACAATTTATGGGAATGAGCGCTTTGTTTGTAGGTTGTTTTTTTGTGATCGCAAAAATAGCAGGCTTGGGACAAATTTTTTCTTTTATTACTGCTAGGATGGATAAAAATGGTGTCAAACGTCCTATAGCAAAGCTAGAGGACGTTTGAAAGTATCATTTATGAGGTGTGCGCAATGAATTCGCAGACCAATGGAATATTGATGGGAATAGGAATAGGGACTTGATCGATCTGTGGGGAGGTGAGAACTTGACCAGAGAATTTATCTTCCCCTAACGAGAGATATTCAGGGATATCACGATGTAGACCTTCTTGCGCTATGACAATTGCTTTCATCTGACGGGAGGCTGGCTTGACAGATACGATCATACCCGGACGTACTTGGAAAGAGCGTCTGTCTACTTTTTTGCCATCTACGTAAATATGTCCATGAGAAACGAGTTGTTGTGCGCCAAAAATAGAAGAAGCAAAACGAAGGCGGAAAACGATGTTGTCGAGTCGGCATTCTAATTGTTCTAAAAAGAGCTGGGCAGTGTTGCCTTTCGCTAAAACGGCTCTTCTATAGGCATTGACTAACTGTCTTTGGCTGATCATGCCAAAGACAGCTTTGAGCTTTTGACGTTCATCGAGCTGGACGCCGAAATCTGATTTTTTCTTTCGTTTTGCTCCATGCATCCCCGGAGGGTGTTGCTTGTGAAGCATAGGGTTGCGGGCTTTGCCAAAAATATTAGCAGCAAATCTTCGAGCAATACGATTTTTAGGACCTCTGTAACGAGCCATTTGTTCTCCGAGAAAATAGTTCCATTCAAAGGATGACAGTGTATCTGAGGATCGATTTTTTGAACAAGAGTGAAGTTGAGTATACCCAACAAACCTGAAAAATTGTTTTTTTTGGTATAAACTTTTTATTTTAAATTTCAGGTGTGTTTTTTAAAGAAAAAATGTTTTGTGATTTCTACAGATACGAGATAGAAAATTGTGATTGCGCCTAGGGGTAGATAGAAGGCAAAGGGGATTGGGCCAAGCCCAAAGAGGGCGCCGAATGCCGTGAATGGTATACAAAGAGTGCATAGGATAATGATTAAAACAGAAAAAATTAATAGGTTGCTGGGTTTAGAGTGAAGGATAGATTCGCGGGTACGAATAACCCATACCACGAGGGCGGTTGTTATAACGTTTTCTATGAACCATCCAGAGCGGAAAAGCAACTGATCGGCTTGGAGGAAAAGAAGAAGGACTGCAAAAGTTGCGTAATCAGCTAAGGAGTTTAAAAGGCCAAAAACGAGCATGAATTTGCGGATGAGTGGGAGATCCCACTTTAGAGGGCGCATGACGATATGGGCATCTACGTTGTCTGTGGCCAGGGCCATTTCTGGTAAATCACTAAAAAAATTGGTGAGAAGGACTTGTTTGGGGAGCAGAGGAAGAAAATTGAGAAAGAGCGATGCTCCTGCCATGCTGAACATGTTGCCAAAATTAGCGCTGGTAGCCATGTAGACATATTTGAGTGTGTTGGCAAAAGTGGAGCGTCCTTCTTCAATTCCGACTCTGAGGACGGAGAGATCTTTTTCCAAAAGGATGATATCGGCAGCCTCGATGGCTGCATCGGCGCCACTATCGACGGCGATGCCAACATCGGCGCTATGAAGGGCAGCTACATCATTGATGCCGTCTCCCAAATAACCGACGATATGTCCTTGTTTACGTAATGCCATAATAATTCTTTCTTTTTGATTAGGATCTATTTGGGCAAAAATATTTTTTTGAGAAACTAGGGTCATTAAGGCTGTATCGCTGATTGTCATAAGATCAGATCCTGTCACGACGGAGTTGTGGGTCAATCCCAATGATGTGGCTGCATGAAGAGCCACCCAAGAGTTATCTCCTGTAATGATTTTTAAAATGACTCCTTTTTTTTTTGAGTTCAGCTACAGCTTGTTCTATATTCGGTTTGATAGGATCGAAGAAATGGATAAAGCCTAAAAAACGAAGGTTTTCTTCTGCCTCTCCTTCCCCGTAAGCGATCCCTAAGATACGAAATCCTTGTTTGCTGTATTTTTCAAAGTGTTGGAGAATTTCTTTTTTGTATGTGTCTAAAGGAGCCGTGGATTCATCGGGTAGTTCGACTTGAGTGCAAACAGCTAAAACTTGGTCTAAAGTGCCTTTAGTGATTAAAATTTTCTTTTCGTTGTGTAGGAAGGTCACGCTCAATTTTTTACGATGAAAGTCATAAGGAATTTCATCGATTTTTTTCCATGTGGATAGAGGGAAATCTTCCCTCTGCGGGATATCTGCTAAGATGGCTTGATCGAGTGGATTGGTGTAGCCTTCTTGAAAGTGTGCGTTGAGAAAAGCATAGAGTTTGGCTTTATTACTTTTTTGTCCAGTGATTCCGAAAACGTCTTTTACTGTCATTTTGTTTAAGGTGAGTGTTCCTGTTTTATCAGAGCATAAAATGTCCATTTGGCCAAAATTTTCGATGGAAGGAAGTCTCTTGATGATGACTTTTTTTTGAGCCATTTGACGAGCTCCGTGCGATAAATTGACACTGATGATAGCAGGAAGAAGTTGTGGAGTAAGTCCGACGGCGAGCGCTAAAGAGAAGAGAAGAGATTCGATGATGTCTTTATGAAAATAGCTATTGATGGCGAAAATAACGATCACCAAAATTAGAGTGACTTGGAGTAAAAATTGACTCAATTTACGTACGCCCATTTCAAAGGATGTTTCGGGAGGGCGGAATCGAATGTGTTCTGCAATTTTTGCATATTCAGTCTTTATTCCCGTACAGATTACTAGTGCTGAAGCAAAGCCGCTCATGACAAGTGTGCCTAAAAAGATGTTATTAGGTCGTTGGAGCAAAGGGATGGTGGGTGAACATGCATCGGCCATTTTTTCTATAGGAAGACTTTCTCCTGTCATGCTGGCTTCATCGACAAAAAAATGTTTTGTGTCGATGAGCATACAATCAGCTGGGATGAGATCTCCGGCTCGCAGTAAGATGACATCTCCTGGGACAAGGTTTTTGCTGGAAATCTCGATTTCTTTGCCCTCTCTTAACACAGAGGTTTTGGTCTCTATCTGTTGCAAGAGTGTTTCTAGCGAGTTTAAAGCTCCATATTCTTGGAAGTAGCCCAGTAAACCGCTTAACATCACGATTGAAAGAATGATGAGCGCATCGACAGCGCCTCCTAGAGCAAAAGATAATATGGCAGCGCTGCTCAATAGCAGGATTAAAGGGCTTTTAAATTGAGCGAAGAATAGGTAAAATCCTTTGCCTGATGTGGGAGGCTTTAGTGTGTTGGCACCATAAGTCTTGGCTCGTTCTTGAGCCTCTCTTTCAGATAGCCCCTCTTTTTGGCTTTGGAGTTCGGATAAAACGGCGTTGATGGGGAGATCCCACACTGAAACTTTTCCCATAGCTTCAACATAGGGAACGCAACTGTTTAGGAAAATATTTTTTTTATGGCCTCTTCGCTTCATTATCACATTAGTTTTAAATACGATTCTCTTTTCATCAAAATAGAGGAGGCTGGGAGTCGAAGGGTTCTTTATTATGATACCTTAATGGCTTTGGCGAGCCCATCCGATCAAGAGATCATTGCTTTTTTAAAAAAAATGCATACGCGATTTTCCAGGATGTCCAACACTCTTTCGTTTCAGGTTGTTGAAGTAGCGCTTCCGGATGCCCCCGAGGCGCTGCGTCTTTTAGGAAAGACGGGACGCGTTTTTTATCAAGCGAAACCATTTCAATGCGATTGGGATACAAAAGCCAAGATTTATTGGAAAGGGCAGAGGGACCAATTCGCAGCATATGTTCAATATAAAACTGAGCAAGTGCCTCTTGAGGCATGTGAAAAGGTGTTTCCTTCTTGGTGTATTTGGAAGGCCATTGCGTTCCCTTTAGATATTTCTCTTTCTTGGCGATGGGTGGAGCTTTTTTTTAAAGGCCCTATCGTGCTAGAGGGAGTGAAAAAGAAAAGATTTCTTGAAGAAGATCCTCTGATTGTATGGAGTGAAGATAGTAGCAAAGCGCAACTTTTTTTAACGGATGCGGCAGGTTGTTTTGCTAATTTGGGAAAAGAGTCCTCTATTTGGGAAAAAGATCTTTTAGAGGCTGGATTTATCCGAAAAATAGTAGGCAACTCTTCCTATTTTTGCCCTACGGACCATCTGTTTGCGACCCTTTCTTTACTTCTTGAAGTAGGTTGGGAAATTTTTGTTGCGAGTGGCAAACGCCTTTTAAAACAAACCTCTTCAGAATGGAATTTGAGAGAACAAAGTACAATGATTACCGTCTGCGGCCAGGTGCAGTTTCAAGATAAAAAAGGCTCTCTTCGAGCCTCTATGGAAGCTTATCAAAAAGGGAAGTTATGGATAGACATTGATGAGACAAGTGTGGGTCTTTTAGATAAAAGAAAAGGAGAGACTTTGGAGGGGAGATGGGTAGGAGAGGAACTTCATATACAAAGGGAACACACATCCTGTCTTATCCCTTTTTTAGATCAAGAGGGAGTGAAGTGGGAGGACTCTTTGCTTCAGGTGGTCAAGGGCTTAAAAGAGGGGGGCTCTATGGAAACCACTTTACCTGGCGCCTCTTTTCAAGGAGAGCTGCTGACTCATCAGCAAAAAGGGCTTGATTGGCTTAATTTTTTATATCGCTGGGGCTTTTCAGCCCTTTTGGCCGATGAAATGGGACTAGGAAAAACTGTTCAGGTATTGGCATTTTTTTCACGCCTAAGGACAAATTTGCCGATCCTCATCGTAGCTCCGACCTCTCTCATTTTTAACTGGCGCTCAGAAATGGACCGCTTTTTAAAGCAGCCATCCATCTATCTTCACACAGGTCCTGATAGAATCACCCAAGCCTCTGATTTGCAAAAGTATCCTTTTGTGATTACATCGTATGCTATTTTGCGCTTAGATGAGGAGCTACTTTCTCAAGTACAATGGGAAGTGATTGTTTTAGATGAATCGGGGGCGATTAAAACAGCTACAACACAGACAGCTCAAGCAGCTTATCGTTTAAAGGGGAGATTTAGAATCTGTTTAAGTGGAACTCCTATCGAAAATCGTTCGGAAGAACTTTGGTCTCAATTTAAATTTTTACTGCCCCATTTGACTTTTCAAGGAGGGATGCAATCACGTAAGGTGAAACCTTTTATCTTAAGACGCAGGAAAGATGAATTGGATTTACCGGAAAAAATTGAGCAGATAGCTTGGGTTGAGATGAATGATGAGCAATCTTCTATTTATCATTCTTATTTAGAAGGGGTTCGCACGGGGCTTTTAAAAAAGGTGGCAATCGATGGCACCTCTTCGCATCGCATGGAGATTTTAGAGGCTATTTTACGTCTGCGGCAGATTTGTGATGATCCTCGTTTGATAGGCCAGGAATGTGGGGGCGCTAAATTAGAGCAAATTTTATCTGATATTGAGCAGGCTCTTTTTGAAAAGCGAAAAGTGCTGATTTACAGTCAATTCACTTCCATGTTGACGTTGATTGCCAAAGAGTTAACAACCGATTTTCTCTATATGGATGGATCAGTGAGCGCGCAAGAAAGGGCGGAAAGGGTTCGTCGTTTTCAGCAAGATCCAGAGGCATCTCTTTTTTTATTAAGTCTTAAGGCTGGAGGCGTAGGACTCAACCTGACAGCAGCTGATTATGTGTTCATGGTCGATCCCTGGTGGAATGATGCCGTAGAAAACCAGGCGATCGACCGGGCACACCGGATTGGGAGAAAAAACACAGTGATTGCTAAAAGATACTTAACTCCAGGGACCATTGAGGAGAAAATGCTGAGCCTCAAGGCGAAAAAACTTGAGGTAGCAGCCTCTCTTCTAGATCCAACAGCTGATTTTAGCTGGACAGAGGAGGATTTGCTCCATCTTCTTTCTTAACGCCTCTTTTTTGATCTGCAGCGAGCATTTCTAAAGCTGCAGCTTTCAGAGTTTTAAGACCTTCAGCAAATCCCAGCGCTCGAGTGATTTTTTCCAGATAGTGAATCTCTGCGCTCAGTTGATCATTAATGGTTTCAAGTTTGGCCAATTTTTTTAAAAGGTTTTCTTTTTTCATGATTACAGCCCCTTGTTGTAGGTATAGATATAGATGCAAGAAGCGTGCCAGGAAATGTTGTTCGACTCTCATTGACTAATATGATTTTATATATGATTGTTGTGTCTTCCTAAACGTATGTTTTGGCGTATGTATGCATTCGATTGAACCTTCCGATCGCAGACGTCTCGTAGGAGTTGCGGTTTTTCTTTCCTTTTTATTTTCGCTTTTAATTTTTCGGTTTTATCAAATTCAGATCCTAGAGGGAGAAAAGTGGACGCGTGATGCTTTGGCTCAACATCAATATGTAGCGATTGAACCTTTTATGAGGGGATCGTTTTATTCCAATACATCTATTAAAAAAGGGCATCCGGAAGAAAGTCTCGCCTTTGTAATGGACGTTCCTAAATTTCATCTTTTTATTGATCCTGACTCGATTCCTGCACCTTGTAGAGATAAAATGATAGAGAAGCTGCATTCGCTTTTGAAATTATCTTTCGAGGATATTAAGAAGCTACGCTTTGAATTTGAGAAAAAAAGTCGTAGTCGTAAAATCGCTTCTTGGCTCTCTCGAGAAGAGAGAAAAACGATTGAAAATTGGTGGTATCATTTTTGTGCAGAAGAAAAAATTGTACATAACGCTCTATTTTTCCAAGCTGATTACAAGCGCTCCTATCCTTTTGGGACGATGTTAGGCTCTGTTCTTCATACAGTTCAAGATGAAAAAGACCCTCTTACTCATCAGAATCTACCTACAGGTGGGCTTGAGATGCTTTTGAATCCGTATTTGAAGGGAAAATTGGGGAAAAAATTGATTGTAAGATCTCCCAGACATCCTTTGGATACAGGAAAAGTTTTGGAGGCACCTGAAAATGGAGCGGATATTTATCTGACCATCAATCATTATCTGCAGGCCGTTGCAGAATCTGAGTTAAAAAAAGGGGTTAAGGAGGCTCACGCTAGTGGAGGATGGGCTGTGATGATGGACCCTTTTACTGGAGAGATTTTGGCTCTAGCTCAAACGCCATCTTTTGATCCGAATCATTATTCTGATTATTTCAATGATCCATCTCTTCAAGAAGCCACTCGTGTAAAGGCTGTTTCAGATTGTTTTGAGCCAGGTTCTATTTTCAAGCCGATTACTTTAGCCGTTTGTATGAAAGCGAATGAAGAGTTAGTGAAAATGAAAAAAGCTCCTTTGTTTTCTCCTGAAGAAAAGATCGCCGTATCGAATGGTTGGTTTCCTGGGAGAAGTACTCCATTAAAGGATGGACGGCTTCATCATTATTTGAATATGCCTTTAGCTCTTCAGAAATCTTCGAATGTTTATATGGGTCGCATCGTGCATCGTTTGGTAGAGACTATGGGAGATGCATGGTATCGAAAAACTTTGGTAGATGTTTTTGGGTTTGGTCAAAAGACTGGTTTGGAATTGCCTGCTGAAAGCGGAGGGTTGGTTCCTACGCCAGGGAAGTTACATCCGAATGGTAAATTGGAATGGTCTGTTCCCACGCCTTATTCTTTGGCCATCGGGCATAATATTTTGATCAATAGCATACAAATGGTTCGCGCTTATGCCATTTTAGCTAATGGAGGAAAAGCCGTACGGCCTCATTTATTGCGTAAAATAGTGAAAACTTTACCTGATGGAACAAAACGAGTTCTTGTTGATAACACCTCTTACCGAGCTTCGATGCAAGTTTTGAGTCCATCCATTGTGGAGCCAATTGTTCGGGGCATGAAGTTTGTCACCAAAGAAGGTGGCACTTCCAAGCGAGCGGATATCATGGGATATACGGAAGCTGGTAAATCGGGAACTGCTGAAAAGATCGTTCAAGGGAACTATTCGAAACAGAATAATATTTCTTCGTTTTTGGGTTTTGCTCCGGCTAAGAACCCCCGTTTTGTTTTGCTCGTTTCGATTGATGAACCCGAGATTAAGTTCATTCCTGGCGTTGGCAAACAACAGCATGGTGGCGTTTGTGCAGCGCCTGTTTTTAGAGAGATTGCAACACGCGCTCTGCAATATTTAGGAGTTGCTCCAGATGATCCTTATGGGTATCCTTATGGAGACCCTCGTCGCAACGCTGAAAAAGCAGATTGGATGGTGGAAGTGCGGAAGTTGAAAGAACTTTATGATGAGTGGAATCCATGAAACTGAAACTGTTGATGAAGGGATTGTCTCAAATAGAGGCAATGGGTAGCAAAGAGGTAGAGATTACAGGCATTAGCTCTGATTCTAGAATGGTAGCCCCTGGAAATCTTTTCATTGCTAAAAAGGGGACAGTTTGTGATGGAGCACAATTCATAGCCCAAGCAGTAGCCTCTGGCGCAGCAGCGATTGTGACCGATTTTTACGATCCTTGTTTAAAAAAAACGCAGCTCATTGTGGAACAGCCCTCTCTTTGGGAAGCTGAGCTGGCCAGTCGTTATTATCAGAATCCATCTAAAGATCTTTTTGTGGCGGCAGTTACAGGAACGAAGGGAAAAACCACCACTACGTATTTGTTAAAACACCTTTTAGACGGCTTAAATAAAAAATGCGGTCTTGTGGGAACTGTTGAGACAATTGTGGGTGATTGTCGATTTGCTTCGAGTTTGACCACCCATGATGTGATTTACAACCAAAAAATTTTGCGAGAGATGATTTTAAAACAGTGCGAAGCTGTAGCTTTCGAGGTTTCTTCCCATGGGTTAGATCAAGAACGCGTTGGGAAAATTGAGTTTGATGTGGCGGTTTTTACGAATCTTTATCCGGATCATCTCGATTATCACAAAACTATGGAAGATTATGCATCTGCTAAGAAAAGACTTTTTACGCGAGCAGACCAAATCGTTTTAAATGCCGATAGTCCTTGGGCAGATTTTATGCGGGGAGATAAAGAGGCTTTGAGCTTTGGGATAGAAAATAAAGCCGATGTGCGTGGTTTTGATATCCAGCTGGATAGAAATCAAACAACCTTTTGGGTTGATTTTCAGGGAACAAAGGAAAGATTCACATCGTCTTTAATTGGACATTTTAATGTTTATAATTTACTGGGTGCGATTTCTGTAGGGTTGCGGTTGGGAGCTACTTTAGAAAAAATGAGCTCTATTTTTGCTACTTTTGGCAGCGTGCCAGGACGGCTTCAATTAGCAGGAGAGGCGAAAGGTGTAAAAGTTTTTGTCGATCATGCTCATACCGGAGAATCTTTAGATTTAGCGCTACAGGCTTTGCGGGGGGCTGGAATGCAAAAGCTTCTTGTTGTCTTTGGTTGTGGTGGCAATCGAGATCCGCGTCGACGAGACGGCATGGCTAAGGCAGCAGAAAAGTGGGCAGATACAGTGATTGTGACCAATGACAATCCACGTCAGGAAGATCCTCAGGAAATTTGTCGTCAGATTTTTTTAGGATTTCAGCATCCAGAAAAAGTTCTTGTAGAGCTAGATCGTAAAAGTGCCATTCACATGGCCATTGCCATGGCGGCATCTGGTGATATTGTATTAGTTGCTGGTAAAGGGCACGAAAAGGTACAAATATTTGCCCATCAAACCGTTGCTTTTGATGATGTCTTGGTAGCGCAAGCAGCATTGAGTAGGGAGTTTATCTAAATGCAAGCATTTTTAGTTTTTTTGGTTTTTTTACTTCCTATGTTGCCCTCTTGTGCGACGGTTAAAAAAGAAAAAAGCGTTCCCGTAGGAACTTTATTGCCTCATGTTGCGACTAGGCCTACTGTTGTGATCGATGCGGGCCATGGAGGAAGCGATCAGGGAGCCCGCGCCAAGACACCTTTTTGTGAAGAGAAAAGAGTCTGTCTACAGACAGCGCGTCTTATAAAAAAATATCTAGATCAATTAGGCTACCACGTAGTGATGACTCGTAATACAGACGCTTTCACATCACTACCCCGTCGTGTAGAAATTGCTCAGGCATCGAGCGCCAATATTTTTGTGAGCATTCATTTTAATTCTGCCCGTAATATTACGGCTCATGGCATAGAGATTTTTTTTCATGAAGACAAGGAAAAGAAGGCTAGAGGCAGCTTATCTAAAAGGCTTGCATCATCTATTTTATCTCCCCTCATTCGAAGGACATCCGCTCACTCCCGCGGTATAAAAAAAGGCAATTTTTACGTCATTCGAGAAACCTCCATGCCTGCGGTGATTGTTGAAGGAGGATTTATTTCTAATTTTGATGAGCGATCTCAATTGAGGCTCGTTGAGTATCAAGAAAAAATCGCCCGAGGTGTCGTTGAGGGAATCGATACTTATTTTAAGAAACTCAAAAAATATTAGATTTTCTTTGGGAATAATGAAATGCGTCCTCGGCGGGAGTTGAACCTGCGACCTGTCGCTTAGGAGGCGACCGCTCTATCCACTGAGCTACGAGAACACGAGGATTTAATGAGTATATCACAATTTGATCTTTTTTGGCGCGGCAAACCTCGTCCTTCAGGGCGAGGTCAGAGCGCCAGCGGCGTAAGCCGCCTTGTTGTTTTTAGTCTGGCGTTTGTTGTTGCTCGATGTATTGGCGAATAGTAGCAATTGAGGCTCCGCCGCAACTGCCAGAAAAATAACTGGGCGACCATAAGGCATTGCCCCATAATTTACTGTGAATGTTGGGATAATTCTTTTTACGTATCAGATGACTCGACACACCCTTGAGGCTATTGACCAATTTAGACACAGCTACTTTGGGTGGATAGTTTATCAATAAATGTACGTGGTCATCCTCGCCATCAAACTCAATCAACTCTGCCTCAAAATCTCTACAGACGCTGGAGAAAATTGGTAATAGCTCATCAAGAATTTCTTTATTAAATACTTCTCTGCGATATTTGGTTACAAAGACCAGATGGACATGCATTAAAAACGTGCATTGTCTTCCATGTCGAATTTCATTGTTTTTTTTCATAGGCCAAATTATAATTTAGCCATGCAGCGAAAGCAAGCCTTTAAATATGAGCTTCAGCCAAATGGAGAGCAGGAATGCAGCATGCGCAAGTTTGCAGGATCCTGTCGTTTCGTATTTAATAAAGCGCTAGCACTTCAGAAAGAAAATCGCGAAGCTGGAAATAAGTTCATCGGCTATGTGTCTATGGCCAAGCAATTAACAGAGTGGCGCAACAGTGCAGAAACCTTTTGGCTCAAAGAGGCTCCCTGCCACTCTTTGCAACACGCTCTAAAAGATTTGGAGAGAGCCTATCAAAATTTTTTCGCCAAACGTGCTGACTTCCCTCGTTTAAAAAAGAAAGGCAATGGCGCCAGCTTTCGTTACCCAGATTCCACACAATTCAGGCTTGATCAAGCAAATAGCCGTATCTTCCTCCCAAAACTCGGCTGGGTTCGCTACCGTAAAAGTCGCAATGTGATAGGCGAGCTTCGCAACATTACTGTATCTAGTAATGGCAAGAAGTGGTTTATGTCAATTCAAACAGAGCGCGAAGTTGCAAAACCGAAATCCATGGCTACAACCGCAATAGGCATCGACGTTGGTATCACTCGCTTTGCTAGCTTTAATGATGGCAATTACATTGCACCCATCAATAGCTTCAAAAAACAACAGACTCGCCTAACCAAGCATCAACGGAGACTCAGTAACAAAGTTAAATTTAGTAACAATTGGAAAAAAGAGAAAACCAAAGTTCAAAAGATCCACACTGATATAGCTAATGTTCGTAAAGACTTTCTGCATAAAATCACTACAACAATCAGCAAAAACCACGCGCTTGTATGTATTGAAGATTTGCAGGTAAGGAACATGTCTAAATCAGCAGCAGGAACAAGCGAACAGCCAGGGATAATGGTGCGGCAAAAATCTCGAATGAACCGCAGCATTTTAGATCAAGGGTGGGGACTGTTCCGCCAACAGCTAGAGTACAAGCTGGATTGGAGCGGCGGGATGTTGCTCACCGTTCCCCCTGAGTATACCAGTCAAACTTGTCCATGCTGTGAACACATCTCAAGAGACAACCGAAGGACACAAGCTCAGTTTGAGTGCGTCGGTTGTGGATACAAAAATCATGCCGATGTGGTCGGTGCGATCAATATTTTAGAGCGAGGACATCGCTTGTTAGCCCGTGGAGAGCTGGTAGTTTTTAAACCGCTCGAAGAAACAGGAACTCGCCGAAGTGAGTCAGTTAGTATCTAACTGAACGCCGTAGGAATCCCCTTCCTTTAGGGAGGGGAGGATGTCAAGCATTTTTCACCTAGGCAATATTCATTATGAGCATTTTGCCTAGGCGAAATATCGGTGAAAACCATGCTCACGGCGATATTGCATCAGTCAGTGGAACCGATGGCATTATCTGTGGTTTCGGTTCTGGTGTCTTGGGTGGTAATGTCTCTGCCGCGGATAGAGGCTGTGGGTCTGGTTGTGGCGCTAGCTCTGATGTCGATTCTTGCTCTTGTGTTGAAACTTCCTCTTCTTCGGTTATGATGTCCATATATTCTGGTTCTGGTGGTGTTGGTTGTGGCTTTGGTGATACCGATCTACTCATTCGTGGTGTTGACTGTGGTGTTGGCTGTGATGTTGCTTGCGGTGTTACCCCTTGTTGTGTGGATATTGACGCTTTCTCCTCAGGAGGAATCTCCCAAAAGCTTTCTGAAGCGAGTTGGAACATTAAATCTGGACAAGTTCTTTCCAGATTGCTCAACCATAGCTGGTGTTGGTGGCTTGAGTTTCGAAGCATTTGATCGGTTAGTGTTTTCATTTTTTGTATGATTTCTTCCGCCATCGGGCCCTCAAGTTTTTGAAGAGCCATCCCGTCAGGGCAGATTCTCGAGAAATTCGTGAAAACAGACCAATCTGGAATTTGAGCGTCATTGGATTTAATAACTGCAAAAAGTGTCATATAATATACCTCCTGAAAGGGTGAAGGGAACAAGGGTAACATTTGGGAGATAAATTTTTCAAGCTTAATATTGACGTTGCGCCCGGTAGAAATGTGAGGTGCGTTAAGATGAGGCGCTATTTTCTAGCTTGCCTTTGAGTTATTGTCTTTAGTACACTGGACCTCTTGAGTCCATTAAGTTTAAAGCCTAAGTGATTCAAAAGGTTTATGAAAGCCCTGAAATAAAAAAGAGGAATCTATGCAAGCAGATATTGGTTTGATTGGACTTGCGGTGATGGGACAAAATTTAGTCCTTAACATGGCCGACCATGGATATACAGTAGCGGTTTTTAATCGGACGATTTCGAAGGTAGATGATTTTTTAAAAGGGCCTGCCTCGGGTAAAAAAATCTTAGGTGTTCATGATCTTAAGAGTCTGGTTTCTAAGTTAAAACGGCCTCGTCGAGTGATGCTTATGGTAAAAGCTGGCGAAGCTGTGGATGAGTTCATCAGTCAACTTCTTCCCTTTTTGGAAGAAGGTGATATCATTACTGATGGTGGTAACAGTCATTTTTTAGACAGTCAACGACGTTATGAATCTTTGCAATCTCAAGGGATTTTATTTGTTGGCGCTGGCATTTCTGGGGGAGAAGAGGGCGCTCGCCATGGTCCGTCCATTATGCCAGGAGGCAATGTATTAGCCTGGCCTCATTTGAAATCTATTTTTCAGTCGATTGCAGCTCGCTCAGAAGATGGCGCGCCTTGTTGTGATTGGGTCGGAGGTGGAGGCGCTGGTCATTATGTGAAAATGGTTCATAATGGGATTGAATATGGCGATATGCAGCTGATTTGCGAAGCATTTGATCTTTTGAAAAGAGGAGCTCATTTCACATATCCAGAGTTGGCATCCACTTTTTCCCATTGGAATCAAGGGGCTCTCAATAGTTATTTGATTGAGATTACGGCTGATATTTTCAAAAAGTTAGATGTGGATGGAGTCCCTCTTTTAGAAAAAATTCTTGATGTGGCTCAACAAAAAGGGACGGGGAAATGGACTGCAATCGATGCTTTTGATCGAGGCATGCCTTTAACTCTGATTGGTGAGGCTGTGTTTGCGAGATGTTTATCTTCATTGAAAGATGCGCGCCTTGATGCCAGTCGTCACTATAAAGATTCGTCTCATGCAATTACTATCAATAAAAAAGAGTTTGCAGAGCAAATTGCGCAAGCTCTCTACGCATCTAAGATCATCAGTTATGCACAAGGTTTTATGCTCATGCGAACAGCCTCTGAGCAAAATCAATGGGATTTGAATTTTGGCTCGATTGCCTTGATGTGGCGCGGCGGTTGTATCATTCGAAGTCGTTTTTTGGGCAAAATCAAAGAAGCTTATGATAAAAATCCAAAGCTATCTTTTTTGTTAGTAGATCCGTTTTTCATCAAAGAAATGACTCGAGTGATTCCATCCTGGCGTACAGTCCTGTCTCAGGGCGTTTTAATGGGGATTGCTTTGCCTTGTTTCAGCACGGCTCTTTCCTTTTTTGATGGATATAGAACGGGAAGGTTGCCTGCTAATTTACTGCAAGCGCAAAGAGACTATTTTGGCGCGCATACTTACGAGAGAGTGGACAAGCCTCGCGGTCAGTTCTTTCATACGAATTGGACTGGTAGAGGCGGCGATGTAAGCTCAACGAATTATAGTATTTGAGCGGAGTTAGATAGGGAGGAATTTATTTCGCATTTGGTTTTTATCGTGAAAAAATATAAATGGGTTGTTGGTATAATATTAATTGGGTGTTTGCTGATACAAGATAGATGTGTTACAATGTCTGCTCCTAATATTGTTGGAGTGTATTGGGGAGCCTTTGATCCTCCGACTGAAGCCCATTTTGCAATTATGGAAATTGCTATAAAGACATTGAAGTTAAGTAAATTGGTTGTTGTTATTAATGACAATTCTTATAAAAAATACACATATTCATTGTGCGAACGAAAAAAAATGATGCAGACAAAAATAGAAAAATTGAGATTTGAGAATATTGAGATCTTTGAGCAAAACGATATAAATAAAATTAATTACACTTTTTTACGTCACTATTTTCGGAATCCCATTTATGCAATTGCTGGATATGATGCCTATGTCCGTTGGAGAAAATATTCTTCCGAGGAAGAGCGAAATGAGTATGATGCGATTGTGGTGGTGCCACGTGGTGATGACGTTCCTGTTCTATTTGATGAAAATGCTTTTCTAATGCCCATTAATCCTTCTTATAGGTATGTATCTTCTACACAAGTCAGAAAACAGGGTGTTGTTCCAAAATAATTTGTAATGTTTGCATGCCCTTAATAGATCTAAGTATTTCTAATAGTGAAGGTCTTAATTTTATCTGTATGTCTTCATTGTAAACGTTTTTTACTATGCCTTCATCTAAACTTTTCTTTTCTAAAAATGCATAAAGAGAGGTCAGTTCTATCCATTGATAATCGTCTTTTTCTTGGAAGCTCCAGGGGCATAACCCCATTTGTTGTAATTGTTGGGCATGAATTGAAGATTCATATAAAAATTCCTGACAAGAATAAAATTGGTTGACAGGGAAGAAAGCTAACACTGTTTCAAAATTTTGATAGAATCCCTCGTCTTTATAGGTGTGGGATAGAATGTGTGCTTTTTCAAAAATATCTTCTTTAGAGGGTGTGTAAAGTCCGCCACTTTCTTCTTTCCCTTCTTTTATAAGAGTGACTAAAAAAGAATCAGAAATACCTGTTGCTGAATTTGAGACTTCTACTGCACCACCTAAATCGCAGTAAGTTCCCTTATCATTTCCCCAGGATTCTCGAGCAAGCAGCATGTAAATTTGGTTTTTATTAATAATATACGGGATTAATCCTGCAGCTCCTTTGCTTTGATATGCTCCTTTGGTAATGCGAGGATTCACTTCATTAAGATGATTCCATTCAAACACTAATTTATTTTCATTCCAAAAAGATGGAGGCTGTTTTTCTAAGATTTCTATTTTATTACTAATGTGAGCATCCAAAGATTCAGATTCATTGAATGATTCAGCGTATGTTGGGCTTAAACAAAGTATTAAGCAGGCTATCCAAGCTGACTTGTATTTTTTATGTGTCATGTTTGCCTTCCTGTTGAAAGTGATGGTGGTAGTAATTTTGTTGTGTCTGGTTTAGAAGATGATTTTTTAAGAATCCTATTTGTTACATTTCAATAAATGGCGTAAATTTCGTTGCTCGATCGTCTTTCAGCTCTTTTGTTGTAGGAATAAATAAAATTGAAGAAAAGTTTTCGGGCCTCAATGTTGTGGAAATCGTCATTTACTTGAGATGGCTATATTAAATGGTATCCCTTTATTTGGCATCTATTTTTTTGGCAACAGGGGCGTTTTTATGAGAGATACTCAGTTCATTTATGGAGGTGCACACACTTACGAAAGAGTGGACAAGCCTCGAGGTCAGTTTTTTCATACGAATTGGACTGGCGGCAGAGGTGGCGATGTAAGTTCAACGAATTATAGTATTTAGGCGGAGTTAGGCCTTTATTCCTGAGGTGAATTACGGCCTTCAAAGAATCTGTTGTCTTTCAGTCAATTCATAAGAAATCGCATCCATTTAACAATAAGCAAGTTAGCAGATCGTGCGGAGATTGCTGACCTTAATCTCCGCATTTTTTGCGGAGATTAAGGTTGCTAATGCGGAGATTAGTTGATATTATGAAGGTATATGTATATCCATGAACTAAAAGATTGGCCTCGCTTTTCTTGGGATCAGGAGAAGATCGATTTTCTCCTTATTGGAGTGCGTCATTGGCAAGGAAGGCTGATGGGCGGTATGGAATCTATCGGTTTTCGCTTTAGAGAAGAGATTGTTTTACAAAATCTTACGGAAGATGTCGTTAAGTCGAGTGCGATTGAAGGGGAGATTTTAGATCAATCCTTAGTGCGCTCATCGGTTGCTCGCCATTTAGGGATAGAGGTTGCTGCTTTGAATCGTATAGACAGGGATGTTGAGGGCATTGTCGAAATCATGCTTGATGCTACGCAAAAATTCGATCAACCTCTAACTAAAGAAAGACTTTTTCATTGGCATTTGGCTTTATTTCCTGATCAAAACAACAGTTTTAGAAAAATAAAGACAGGTCAATGGAGAACATCTCCTATTCAAGTGGTTTCCGGTCCATTAGGTAGAGAAAAAATTCATTTTGAGGGTCCTTCAGTTAAGAGAGTGGATCAAGAGATGCGATCATTTCTAGATTGGATCGATAAAGAAAAAAAAATCGATTTAGTTTTAAAAGCAGCGATTGCGCATTTATGGTTTGTGACGATCCATCCATTTGATGATGGGAATGGCCGTATAGGAAGAGCGATTGCAGATTTATTATTAGCTCGTTCTGAAAATAGCTCTTGTCGGTTTTATAGTTTGTCTGCACAAATTCAATCGGAGAGAAAGGGATATTATCAGATTCTAGAACAAACGCAAAAGGGTGGATTAGATATAACTTGTTGGATCGAATGGTTTTTGCATTGTTTAGGAAGAGCTATTGAAAAAGCTTTATCTTTCTTGGAATCTGCGAAACATAAAGAACATGTTTGGAAAATGATTGCAGAAATTTCCTTAAATGACAGACAACGTAAATTGATCAATCGATTATTAGATGGTTTCGATGGGAAATTAACTTCATCAAAATGGGCGAAAATCGCAAAATGTTCTCAAGATACGGCTTATAGAGATATTATCGATCTCGTTGATAAAGGTCTTCTGATTAAAAATGTGGAAGGCGGGCGCAGTACGAGCTATTCGCTCAAATCCATTGAGTGAATGCTTTCGTGATGGAAAACGCAGACATGTGGCATTTATGGGTGTCTCTTAAAAGATTTGTAAAATCATTGCTATTTCAATCAATAAAGCAACTACGACTCATACTTTTATACCCAAAGAACTTGAAAAATTTGTTAGCATATTATTAATTGGTTGATCGTGTTATAGTTTTGTGCGCTCAATATCTTATGAATTACTTAATGTATAGGTTATGAAAAAATTAATTAGTTTAATATGTGTCGTCTCAGCTTGCTTTGTGACGCAATTGATGGCTGGCTCAAATTCAGAAATAAAAGCCGTAGTGTTTGATTTCGGAGGGGTTATAGCATATGTCGATTATTCCCCACTTGAAGAATATCTCATGAATTTTCTCAATTTATCAAAAGATGAACTGAGTCAGACAGTGAAAAAAATGCTAATCTTTGTCGAAAACGGTGGAGAAGAGAAATTATTTTGGGAAAATTATTGTATTTTAAATGACAAGCAATCAGTAGACAGCTGGTTTGATCAATATCTTAAGACTTTTAAAAAGGTATTTGTCAAGATCCAAGGAACAGAAGACATTGTGAAAGAGCTTAAGAAAAATGGCTACCAAACAGCGATGCTGTCAGATGTTACAAAATCTCAGGCGAAGATAGTTAGAGAGCTTGGGTATTATAGTCCATTCAATCCTATATTATTATCCTGTGAGATAGGAATTAAAAAACCTGATCCTAAAGTATTTAAGTTGCTTTTGGTTCAGTTGAATCTTCCTGCTTCTGCTGTTATATTTGTTGATGATAGGAGTCAAAACGTTGAAGCTGCAAAAAAAGAAGGCATTGATGGCATCCAATTTGTCACTCCTGAACAATTGCAAAAAGAACTGATGAATAGAAGAATTTTGTATGAAGACACTCACGCAAAAAATCTCTGTAAAGATTGGATGATTGGAGGAAAGATCCATTTTGAAGAACAAGGCTTTGCTGATTATATCGGAACGGTAGAGATCAATGACTTAACTCGGAAAACAATCAAAGACTATTTTGATGTTCAAATTGATTCATGTGCCCATAATGCAAAAGCATTACTCAAAAAAGAAAATAATCAGATCATTCTCACTCACTATGAAGAGCGATCCAAACCGGGCATTGGAGAAGAGATACATGCGACCTTATTGTACACAAGCAAGCGGGTCGAGGATGCGCATCACACTTTACGCGATATTTATGGCCATCTCAGAGAAGTGGATGCAACATTGCCGCAAGATAACGCGCCTACTGTCAAACAAGTAGCAGATGCTTATCAAAAGATCATTCAACCCGATTGGAGATTTCAGATTGCAGATGTCGAATTTATTAATGGGAAATCAAAGGGCGGCATGATTGTCCAGTGCATTATTGCTAAGCTGCGATTGGATGGCAAAGATGAAATATTAAATAATGAAGGGCGTCCGATCTCTGGCAATTTTTTGCATCTAACATTAGCAAATATAGATTCTTCTATGACATTTGAAAGTGACAAACTACAATTCGTGGTCTCAGATTTAAATGACAAATTGTCTGGTAAAATGGTGAAAATCGGCAACAAAAAGGGCTGTGCAGATTTGGAATTTGGGGTTTCAGGATCATCTGAACGTATTAGGCCGCAGTAGTTATTGAAAGAAACATCTTCATTTTATCTATCAATGGCGACGTGCAGATAAAATTGCGTAGTTGGACGAAAAATGGGCGGAGTTCGTAAGTCCTTAGATATAAGTGCGTTGCGCCTGTTATAAGTGGAGATTTAAATCCTATTACATTTTCTTCCTTTCATCTAACGTAACGTGAGTTTGTACAATATGTTTCATCCTTAACAACCAATGGGAGATTGTATGGAATATAACGCTGAAAATTTAGCTAAACTCGCAGGAGTGAGTGTACGAACTCTTCATTATTATGACGAGATTGGCCTTGTGACACCAGCATACCGTGTGACTAATGGACGACGATATGGGATTGAACAACTTTTGATGTTAATGGACGTTCTTTCTTTAAAACGAATGGGATTTAGTCTTAAAAAGATTAAGTATTTATTGTCAGTAAGTGAAAGTGAAAGAAATTCTGCATTAAAAGCCAAAAAACAGTTTTTGCAAAAAGAAATAAAAAGAATTGAAGATGTAATTAAATCAATCAATCAGATGAAAGAGTTTTATTTTGAAGGGAAAAGTATCAGTCCAAGTGAAATTAGAAAACGATTTGAATCTTATCAAAATGAAGTGAATAAATATAAGTTATTATTTAAAAAAGAATTTGGCTCATCATTCGATGACGAGGTAAAAAATGCCCCACAATTCAGTATTGAGGAGCAAAAAAAAATCGTCGAAGAAAAATTTCGTAATTTGGATAAAGCTCTTTATGCCAACAAAACTGCTTTGATTTTGAAAAAAATTATCGATGCGATTCATAGCAACATAAAGGAAAATTCACAAGAAGCTCAGCAGTTAATAAAAGAATATTTTGAGGTTCTTGCTATGTTTACTATGTTTAATCAAGTTTTGTCTAAAAAAGACATATTAGGAACGGCAATCAGCATGATTGGCGATATGGATACATATACGATGTTTTTTAAACTTCACCCTAAACTTTCAGAATTTCTTGCCAGAGCGATGGTGGTTTATGTTAAAAATTTGACGGAGTGAACCATCCCGCACCAAAGGGCGTGGTTATTTAGTTTCGAATTTGGGACGAAGTTCATTTTTAATTTTTTGGTATTGTAAGGGGTCCTTCAGTGGTCTTTTTTAGGTGCGTACACGTTTATGCTTTGCCTGAATGGTTAGCTCTAATCCAATGGCCTCGAAGACAGCAAGAAGATTGAAAAAGCGGGGATTGCCTTTTAAAGAAAGAGTCCGATAAAGATTTTCTCTATTTAAATCGGCTTGTTGAGCCAACCAAGTCATACCGCCATTAGCTTCAGCAATATCACGTAAAGCTAGAAGAAAAACATGAGGATCGTCATCATCAAGCGCAGCATTTAGATAGGCAGCAGCTTCTTTTGGTTTTTGAAGTTGTCCTAAAAGATGTTTTTTATAGCTCTTAGTTTTAATCATATTTTGTGTTGAGAAATTAGGAATTGTAAAAAATGGAAATATGCAAGAAAGCCGACTTTTTATTCCGCTTTGAGCACTTCCATGAAGGCGCTCTGAGGGATGTTGACCTTTCCGATCTCTTTCATTTTCTTTTTGCCCTCTTTTTGTTTTTCCCAGAGTTTGCGTTTGCGCGTGATGTCTCCACCATAGCATTTGGCTGTGACGTTTTTGGTGATCGCGCTGATGGTCTCTCGACCAATGATTTTGCCGCCTATGGCGGCTTGTATGGGCACTTTGAAGAGCTGTTGGGGAATGACCTCTTTTAACTTAGCGCAGATGGCTCTGCCTTTTGCCTCAGCTTTAGATCTGTGAACGAGACAGGAAAAGGCATCTACTGGTTCTTCATTGACGCGGATTTCTAATTTGACGATGTCGCTTTTTGCATAATTGTCCGCTTCGTAATCAAAAGATCCATAGCCGCGGGTGACAGATTTGAGTTTGTCATTGAAATCGGTGATGATCTCATTCATGGGGAGATGATAGGTCAAAAGAAGGCGAGTGGCGCTCATAGTTTCTGTTTTTTCTAAAGAGCCTCTTTTTTCTGTGCAAAGACCCATGATGGCGCCGAGATAATCAGCGGGAACCATAATATGCACTTTGACCCAAGGCTCTTCGACAAAATCAATATGGGCTGCATCAGGATATCTAGCAGGGTTGTCAATTTCGATGACTTGCCCATTATTTAAAGTGAATCGGTACACTACGCTAGGAGCTGTTGTGATGATGGATAGATCAAATTCTCGAGTGAGTCTTTCGAAAACGATTTCCAAATGAAGTAGGCCTAAAAAGCCGCATCGAAAACCAAAGCCTAAAGCTAAGCTGCTTTCCTGTTCGACATGGAGAGCTGAATCATTGAGTTGGAGTTTGGATAGGGCGTCGCGCAATGCTTCAAAATCTGATGTGTCTACAGGATAGATGCCAGCAAAAACGACGGGGGCTATCATTTTAAAGCCGGGAAGGGGAGTTTTGGCTGGGAATTTGTGTAGCGTAACTGTGTCGCCAATCTTCACATCTGCGGTGTTTTTAATGTTGGCTACAAAATAGCCCACTTCACCTGGTCGAAGAATCTCTGTAGGTATTTCGTTGGGGGTGAAAATGCCTACTTCATTGACCTCGAATGTTTTTTGAGTTGCCATCAATCGAATGAGTGATTTTTTAGTAATTTCTCCGCTCATGATCCGAATATAGACCATGATGCCGCGATAGGAATCGTAGTGAGAATCAAAGATTAAAGCGCGTAGTATCTGGTCGGGGGGTTCTTTCGGTGCGGGGATGCTAGTAAGGATTTTCTCAAGAACTGCTGCAACGCCAAGGCCTGTTTTAGCTGAAATTTCTAGTGCATTGATGGCCTCAATGCCAATGACGTCTTCAATCTGTTTTTTAACGCCTTCCGGATCGGCTGAGGGAAGATCTACTTTATTAATGACTGGAAGAATTTCTAAATTTCGATCGATTGCAAGATGGACATTTGCAAGCGTCTGTGCTTGGACGCCTTGCACGGCATCTACAACGAGAAGAGCTCCTTCACAAGCTGCAAGCGAGCGAGATACTTCATAAGCAAAATCGACATGGCCTGGGGTATCTATGAGGTTGATTTGATAGGTATGACCGTCGTGCGCTTCATAGATCATTGTTACAGGTCTAGCTTTAATGGTGATTCCTCTTTCTCTTTCGAGATCCATATTGTCGAGGAATTGTTCTTGCATTTCTCGTTTTTCCACAGTATGCGTGAGCTCTAAGAGACGATCTGCAAGAGTTGATTTACCATGATCGATATGAGCTATGATGGAAAAATTGCGAATGTATTTTAGGTCGTATTTAAACATATTAAGGATCTTAATCGATAGCATAGATCTTTGCAAGTAAGGGACGTGAAGGGAAAGATGTTTCAGTGATTGCAAAAAAAAACATGGATCTTTAAGATACCTTGATCTTATGGATGTAAATTTTTACTTAACAAATCCTATTGCGTCGATTGGTGATTTTCAGCGAGGTCATGCATTTTCTGGAAAAAAATTTAAGAGGATTGTTGTATTAAAATCTAAGAGGCGTCTTTTAGAAGATCTTGATGTAGTGCTTGCGGGAAGTTGGGGGGCTTTATTGTCATCATTTGTGTCTCCTTGTATTTTGCTCGATATGCTTTCATCTATGCATGGCTCATCTGATGAATAAAAAAAAGCCCGTATTTCCACGGGCTTTTTTTATTCAAAAAATACAACTTTCAAAAGCTTTAGCTGATCAGCTGAGCTGCCTTGGGTTTTTCTGACTGGGCTGCTTGAGCATCTTCAGCTAATTTTTCAGCATCTTTTCGTGCTGTAAGAGTTATGAATTGTTTATTCAATGATTTTACCGCGATAATCCATGCGAAAATGATTCCGAATAGAATGACCGCAAGGTAAGGAGTAATGGCTGCAAGTGAGCCAAAACCTATGATCAATGCTTGTTGAATGATGGAGCCGCTTGATTTACCCAATCTGGCGCCCACAACATCGATGGCAGCTTTTCCTTTGACCTTGGATTCTTGATCTAGAGGAATGTAGGCCATCTCTTTTGTTGGATCGAAAAGAGAGTATTTAGAGGCTTTACTCATAAAGTTTTGTATCGTTCCAAAAACAACAGCCAACATGAGTGGGCTTGTTCCAAACATAGAAATGAAGCCAGCTAGTGAATCTCGAAACATTACGAAGGAGAAAAATCCTGCGCCTGTAACTAAGAGTACTACTGGAGTAATCAGAGCTGCGACGCCCCAACCAAAGCGGCGAATGACGTTACCGCCAACAAACAACATCATCAGAATGGTCATTGTGCCGGTCATCATAGAGAACCCGCCCATAAAATTCTGATAATCATTTGCATTAGGATATTGGAGTTTTAATTGTCCTTTCCAGGTGACTTCTATGAGGTTAATGGAAAGCCCATACGCAAGCACGATGACGGCTAGACATGCGATATAAGGAGATCTTGCCAAAAATAAGAAGCTCTCTTTGAGAGACATTTTAGGTTTTTCTTTCTTAGATTTTTTGACCTCAGTGGGATCAAAGAAACGGGGATCTGTTAAAACTTCTTTGTTGATCCACCAGTAGATTGCTATAACGCAAAAGGCAGCGACAACAACGGCGGCTAGTGTATAGTTAAGAGTGACTCCCCATGCATCTACGCCAACAGGAAGAGTGTCTCGAAGACCAGCAAACTTTCTCACTAATAGGCCTGATGGGTACATTGCTAAGTTGGCGCCCAAACCGAATAAAGCATAGAACCGTTTTGATTCAGAAACGCGGGTGATGTCATTTGCGAATCCCCAGAAAAGCAGGGAAATAGCTACACTGCCCCAAAGCTCAGCCATGATGTAAAAGAGGGAATAAGTCCAGTGGCGAATAACGGAGATGAAGCCTGTAAAGCCGGCCGGTAAAGCCGCTTGCATGCGATTGGCTAGATCGGTAGGATGTAATACGTCCCGCAGAGGATAAAGAACAAGGGCAAATAGAGCAAAGAATGCTCCAAAAAAGGCGATTGTGCTTATAAAAAGTTTTTGCTTGCTCATTATATTGCTGAGCTTGGAATAAACGAGCATAAAAATGATAGCAAAGGGAAGTACTCCCCATACCTTTAAAAAGGGGATTGTTTCGGCACCTGTAGAGGTGACAATTAAAGTATCTTTTGTGTCTCTCAAAATGGTGTAATTGAAATTGATAAAGAAAAATAAGAAAAACATGGGAAGAAGTTTCTTTAACTCAAAATTGTGGACGGGCCAAAAAAAAGACCGCCACTTCCCAAATTCTTTTACTGCAGGTTGCGACATCTGTTTATCCTTACAAAAATTTTTGATGTTTCAAACGTAATTGTTAATTGGTAAAACCATATACCAAGATAACATCATAAACCAAATCGCTTAAAGTGCAAGGCAAAATGGCCAAAGAGGTTTTGAAAGGGTGAATCATTTTTTATTTAAACGATCTAGATGTTTAATGGTGAATGCTCTATGGATTGTGTGAAAAGAGATATACTCATTTTTTTACCCTTACACAGCTTCAAGGAAAAAAGAAACCCCCAGAATTATTGAGATCCTGGGGGTAGAAAAAGGAGGAAAAAACTAATTTTGGGAAGCCATGAGATCATTAGCTGCTTGATGAGCTGCTATCGATTCCGCGTAACTGTTCCAGAGTTCTTGTTCTACCTTGTTGTGGCGGATAGATTGGATCAATTCGCGCTTGCATGTTGCAACCGATTTTCTAGGACTCAGAATGGTCATGATTTCTTTGTCACCGGCTAGACGGGCAATATTGAGCATGCGATCGAGTTGATTGCGGGTGAAGTTCATGTGGTCGCGGCGTTTACGAGAACCTCTGGCAGCTCTTTGTTTAGGAGCGATAATTGTGGGTCTTTCTGATTGAATTACATGTCGGTCAATAATGTTTGCTAGTTCTTGTGGTTGTTTATATTTCATTTTTCGTAAAGTAAAATGATGCATATAGCCGCCAGTTTTCATAGGGAGATATTTGCAGAGTTCATTTTCTTTATGTCCACCGATTTTTTTTACTGCCTTGGCGATGACTTCTTCTACTATATTTTTCATCCCTTTTGATTTTGTGTCGGCGATTTCTTCTTTTTGTGCCACGCTCATGACTACCATCCTAAAATTAAGTTTACGAGAGTTTTCTCCCGGATTATTTAAAAAAAACATATTCAAAACTGAAGAGTTGACGTATCTGAACTGGATTTTACTGAACTTAATCCTTTGTTCAGACTTCTCTTGAGTTTCTGAATTTAATTAGTGATTGTATAAATATCTTCTTTTTTATGCAAGGAATTATGATTTTTCTTTTTTTCTTTTTTGTTACCCGCTAATCTAGATTCGGTATAGGTATTGCAATATGATCTTTATAAAAAATATTTTTCTGATGTTTTTAGCAGTTATTTTGTTCGTCGGTTGCTCTCAAAAAAAATCTGGTGATCGATTGAGTGATTGGATGAAAACTGGAGGGAAAGTAAAGATTTTATCCACAACGGGTCAGATTGGTGATTTGGTAGCTGCTGTGGGCGGAGAGAGGGTGCATGGACTTATTTTGATTGGAGCAGAATTAGACCCTCATAGTTATGAGTTGGTTAAGGGAGATGGGGAGAAATTAGCGCGCGCAGATATTATTTTTTATAATGGATTAGGTTTAGAACATGGAGCGAGTTTGTCGGCATTACTTCGATCGTCTTCTAATGGAGTAGCTTTGGGTGAAAAAATTCGCCTTTCTCGTCCTGAAAGAATTCTTTATAGAGAGAAAGTTTTGGATCCTCATATTTGGATGGATGTGTCTTTATGGAAAGAAGCGGTTCAGCCCATTTTAGAGGCGCTTATTGCAAAGGATCCTGAAGGCGCCCCTTATTACACTGAAAGGGCTTTTCAGTTCGTTGAAGAGATGGACAAAACGGATCTCTATGTGAAAAATCTTTTGGCAAGCGTGCCTAAGGACAAAAGATATTTGGTAACGAGTCATGATGCCTTTCGTTATTTTACGAAGGCATATTTAGCGGATTTGGATGATCTTGACTGGGCGCAAAGATTTACAGCTCCTGAGGGGTTAGCTCCTGATGGACAGCTGAATCCGATGGACATTCAAAATATCATCAATTTTCTTCGTGTACATCATATTACAGTTCTTTTCCCTGAATCGAATGTGAGTCGTGATTCTGTGATGAAAATCGTATCAGCTGGGAATGAACTGGGCCTTCATTTAAGACTTTGTAGAAAGCCTCTTTATGGAGATTCATTATGTGGCCTTTCATATTTGGAGATGATGAGGAAGAATGCTGAAGTGATTTCTCAACATTTAGCAGAGGATCTTTGAATTATGGATTACGCATTAGAAGCCAAAGATCTTAATATTAATTACGAAGAGACTACTGTTCTTTGGGACGTTACTTTTCAGGTGCCATCTGGAGTGATGATTGGTGTTTTGGGGCCCAACGGGGCCGGGAAAAGTACCCTATTGAAGGCAGCTTTAGGATTGATCAAGCCTCTTTCTGGAAAGATTTCCGTTTTGGGGCGCTCGTTTCATGAGGTTCGAAAAAAGGTTGCATATGTCCCTCAACGCAAATCGATTGATTGGGATTTCCCCATCACGGCTGAAGAGGCTGTGTTAATGGGGCGCTATGGTAGGCTGGGTTTTTTGGGGCGTATTCGAAAAGCTGATCGAGAAGCTGCTGAGTTGGCTTTGGATCTTGTAGGTATGACCTCTTTTGCAAAACGGCAAATTAGTCAGCTTTCAGGCGGCCAGCAGCAGAGGCTTTTTTTGGCTCGAGCTCTTTTGCAAAATCCCGATGTTTTTCTTTTGGATGAACCGTTTACTGGGGTGGATTTGGCCACCGAAAAGGCCATTATGACACTTCTTCGAAATCAAAGAGCTATGGGTAAAACCATATTGATTGTTCATCACGATTTGCCCACGGTGGAAGAGTATTTTGATTGGGCTCTTCTTTTAAATATTCGGTTGATTGACTGCGGTCCTGTTTCACAGGTATTTCATCGACAAAATTTGATGAATGCATTTGGAAAAGGACAGGTGCTTTTCAGCGAAGCTGTAGATCTTTCTGCAAAAAAAATGAGTGGGCTCTTATGAGCTTTTTGGATTTTTTTACAGATCCAGTACTCCGAGGTCCTACTTGGGGAACTCTTTTAATGTGCATTTCCTCTTCTTTAATGGGAGTGGTTTTATTTTTTAAAAAGAGAATTTTGTTGGGTGAGTCTTTGTCTCATGCAACATATCCTGGTGTAGTTGCAGGAGTTTCTTTTTTTGCATTTTTTTTTCCTGCTCATGAAGAATGGACATTTGTTGCGGTCTTAGGAGGAGCTTTTATTTCTTCTCTTTTGGGACTTAAGGCTATCGAATGGATGGAACAAAAGGGGAAAGTGCGCTCTGATGCGGCTCTTTGTTTTGTATTAGCTGTATTTTTTGGCATAGGGACTGTGGGGGCGAGCGCTATGCAGTTAGCGATTCCAGTTTGGTATCAACAAGTGCAAATTCTTTTGTTTGGTCAGGCAGCTACTATGTCGGATTCTCATATCATTTTATATGCTGTTTTGAGCTCTGCTGTAGTGCTTTTTATCACTTGTTCGTTCCGCCCCTTACAAGCTCTTCTTTTTGATCGAGATTTTGCTAAAAGCGCAGGAATCCCTGTTTTGTTTTTAGAAAAAATGGTCTTCTGGCTGTTGCTTTTTTCTATTGTTTTAGGCATTCGGAGCGTTGGTGTTGTTTTGATGTCTGGCATGGTGATTGCGCCTGTCATTGCCGCTCGTCAGTTCACCCATCAGTTGCGTATGGTTTTTTTTCTGTCGGCCTGTTTCGGGGCTCTTAGTGGCCTTTTGGGTAATATTTTGTCAGTGATTGGCTCTTCCTATTTTTCTTTTCAAGAAACGTTGACTCTTCCCACTGGGCCCATGATCATTCTTGTTAGTGCATCGTTTGCCCTATTTTCTTTGTTATTCGCCCCTCATAGAGGATGGATTTTTCGTCTTTCTCGCATGGTCTTTTTTCGATTACGATGTCTTCAGGAAAATATCTTGAAGGCACTTTGGAGAAATGGCTCTCTTTCTTTTTTAGATCTTCGCAAAGCTCATGCTATTTCTTCCTTTTCTTTTCGATTGGCTTTGTTTGGATTGTCCCAAGAGGGGTGGATTGAGAAAAAAGGAGGCCTGTTTTCCCTAACGAAAGATGGCATTCAAAAGGCAGAATCAGTGGTTCGTCTTCATCGTTTATGGGAGCTTTATTTAGCTCGAGCTTTAGGTTTTGAAGGAGATAGGATTCATCGTAATGCAGAGGAGATGGAACATATTTTAACTCCTGAATTGGAAAGACAATTGACTGTGCTCCTTGCAAATCCTACAGCAGATCCGCACAATCAACCGATTCCACAGAAAGAGAGGGGTCTATGAATCCCTATTGGGGAGCTGGTTTTTTTGAGTTTTTTGCTATTTTCTTTTCTCGCATAGGACAGTTCATGCTTGGGCAATTTTCTGCTTTGAGTGCAGATGAAGTGCAAGTAGGGGTGCTGAGTTGCGTAGCTATTTCATGTGGTGTTGTTGGACCTTTTTTGGTCTTGAAGAAGATGGCCATGTTTGCTAACTCTCTTTCTCATACGATTCTTCTTGGTATTGTTTCGTCTTATCTTTTGGCGTCCTTTCTTTGGGGTGGTGGCATGTTTGATCTTTCGACTCTTCTTATGGGCGCTGCAGTGGCGGCTTTTCTTACAGCGATTTTTACAGAAGGTTTTGTTCGGTTTTTGAGACTTCAGGAAGAGGCGAGTGTAGGGCTTGTGTTCACGAGTCTTTTTGCTCTAGGAATTGTATTAGTAACCCTTTACACACGCAATGTTCATTTGGGTGTTGAGGCTGTTATGGGAAATGTAGATGCTCTTTGTTTCTCTGATTTTCGTGTGGCTGCATGGCTTGCGGCGTTCAATGCTTTGTTGATTGCTCTATTTTATCGTCCATTTCAAATTGTTAGTTTTGATAGTAATTTTGCAAAAACTCTTGGTATTTCTTGTGGTTTTTTTCACAGTCTTCTTCTTTTTTTAGCAGCAACCGTTTGTATTGGTGCGTTCCGTTCTGTCGGCGTTCTTCTTGTTTTGGCTTTTTTAGTAGGGCCATACTTAACGGCGCGTCTCTTTTCTAGTCGATTGTCTCGTTTACTTTTGTTGAGTCCTTTATTGGGCATTTTGGCTTCTCTGATTGGAGTGGCGTTATCTCGACATCTGTTAAGCGTATACGATCTACCTTTGTCTACAGGCGGTATTGTTGTTATGGTGATTGGTTTATTTTATGTGATGGCTTTGTTTGGGAAGTTATGTATGTGTCATCGTTGGGAGAAGTTTCATGCCTAAAAGAATTGCTATTTTGGGAAGTACGGGCTCTATTGGGACTCGTACATTAGAAGTGGCTCGTCATTTACCAGAGGATGTGAAAATTGTGGCTTTGGCAGCTCATTCGAATATTGAACTTCTTTATGATCAGGCCCTGGAGTTTTCTCCCCAATTAATAGCCGTTTTTAATCCCGATCGGGCACAAATTTTAGCTAAACGGCTGCCTCACATCCCTGTTTTGGCAGGGATGGATGGACTTAAGGCGGCAGCTGCATGGAGCCAAGCTGATTTTTGTATGCTTGCGATGATTGGTAGTGTGGGATTGCTTCCCGCAGTGGCAGCCATTGAATCTGGCAAGCAAATCGGTCTTGCCAATAAAGAGATCTTTATCTGTGCAGGTGAGTGGATTAGTGCTTTAGCGAAAGAAAAAAATGTAGAGATCATCCCTGTGGATAGTGAGCTTTGCGCTCTTCATCAATGCTTAGGTAAAGAAAAGAAAAGGTCTGTGAGGCGCCTTATTTTGACGGCCTCTGGCGGTGCGTTTCGAGAGAAGACGGCTGATCAGTTAAAAACAGTTACTATGGAAGATGCTCTTGTACATCCTAATTGGCATATGGGTCCTAAAGCCGTTGTAGATTGTAGTACCCTAATGAATAAAGGCTTTGAGATGATTGAGGCTCGTTGGCTTTTTGATATAGATCCTTCTCGTATTGAAGCTGTCATTCATCCGCAAAGTCGCGTTCATAGTTTTGTGGAATTTATTGATGGGTCTTTATTGGCTCAGATAGCTGAACCTAATATGGTTCTTCCTATTCAATACGCTCTTACTTACCCCGAAAGAAAACAAGGGATTTTACCTCCTTATGATTTTTTGAAAAACGCAACCCTTACTTTTTATCCTCCAGATGTAAAAAGATTTCCTTGTCTGCAGCTTGCTCTAGAATCTCTTCGTGAAGGGAAAAGCTATCCATGCTTTCTCAATGCAGCAAATGAAGTGCTTGTTGAGAGATTTTTGAAAAAAGAAATTTCATGGACCTCTATTGGTTCCAGACTTGAGAAATTAATCTCTTTGCACCAGGCATGTAATGTGTTAAGCTTGGGTGCTATTTTATCAGTGGATCAGTTAGCGCGTGAACTTGCCCGGCAGGCATAGGAATTGAGATATGGTTGAGAGTTTTCTGTATGCTTTACTTGCGATTTTAGGATTAGGATTTCTCGTTTTTATTCATGAATTGGGTCATTTCATAGTAGCTCGACGCCAAGGAATGAGAGTAGAGGCGTTTTCTATTGGGTTTGGTAAGCCTCTTTATTCCTGGGAAAAATATGGAGTGAAGTGGATTGTTGGCATGATTCCTTTTGGCGGTTACGTGAAGATTGCTGGAATGAGTCAAGAAGGAAAACTGGAGCCTTATGAAATTCTTGATGGCTTTTATGGGAAACGTCCTTGGCAAAGGGTGAAAGTAGCTTTAGCGGGTCCTTTAGTTAACATTGTATTTGCTATTTTTGTTTTTGCTCTTATTTGGGGTGTTGGAGGTAGAGATAAAAGTTTTGCAGAATTCACTCATCGAATTGGTTGGGTAGACCCTAAATCTCCTCTGTATGCTCAAGGCGTTCGTGCTGGCGATGTGATCGAGAAATATGATGGAAGAGTTTTTCATGGAGTGAAAGATCTTTTAGTTGCGTCTCTTATGGCGGATAAGACGACACGGATCGAGGGGTATAAATTTGATTATTCGACAGGGAAACGAATTGATTTTGATTATACATTAAGCACTTATGAAAGTTCTTCTGTTGAAAAGGGGAAATTATTAACAGCAGGAGGACTTCAGCCGGCCTCTTATTTGATTTGTAATAAAGAAAGCTTTGTATTGCCACCTAAAGGCATTTTGCCTAGGGATCGCATTATTTGGGTTGATGGTGATGTTGTGTTTTCTGTAGCACAATTGACCTCTTTGATTAATGAATCTACAGCTTTTCTTACAGTGCAGCGCGGGACTGATGTCTTTCAGACGAAAGTGCCACGCATTCGAGTGGAAGATTTGAAAATGAGTCCCTCTGAAAGGGCTGAGATAGGTGATTGGCAGCATGAAGTGTCTTTGGCTGGGCGTGTGCAAGAGTTGTTTTACATTCCTTATAATTTGTCTCCTAGCTGTGAAGTAGAAAGTCGGCTGAGGTTCATTGATGAAGAGGATCAAATTCGAGCCTTTAGTCAGTGCGAAAGATGTTCTTATTTTACACCGTTGCAGGAAGGAGATCAGATTGTAGCCATTGACGGTAAGCCTGTACAAAATGCTTATGATCTATTGTCTGAGCTTCAAGTGCGTCACGTCTTAATGGTTGTAGAAAGAGATCCTGCGAGTACAGAGAAAGTTCTTTGGACTCAAGCAGATGCGCAGTTTCATGATTTTGGGCCCTCTGATTTAAAGACGCTCGTTTCTCATATAGGGTCTCGAACCCCGCTTTCGTCTTCAGGTACGTTGCATCTTTTGGAACCTATAGTGCCTCGAGTTTATGCCGATGCGATTTTACCTGAGTATCAAGCTCAGAATAATAGTAGATTGGCGCTTCAGAAAAAACAGGTAGAAAACATTCAGGATCCCCAAAGACGGGATGCGGCGTTGAAAGAGTTAGAATACAGTCAAAAACGACTCGTCCTTGGCGTGGCTCCTAGCGACCGTCAGATTATTTACAATCCCAATCCGATTGAGCAATTTAAAATGGTTTTTAATGACACTTGGCGCACTTTGTCTGGTTTATTTTCAGGCCACCTCAATCCCAAATATATGAGCGGCCCCGTAGGTATTGTGCATGTAGTTCACCAAAGTTGGTTGATTGGGGTGAAAGAGGCTCTTTTTTGGATGGCGGTGATTAGTCTTAATTTAGGGATAGTGAATTTATTCCCCTTGCCTGTTCTAGATGGAGGCCATATTACTTTTGCTCTTCTTGAAATGGTTACTAAGCGTCCTTTGCGAGCTAAAACAATGGAAAGGCTCATGATTCCATTCATTGGGCTTTTGATTGGATTTTTTATTTACGTAACTTATCAAGACCTGGCCCGGCTTTTTTCTTCCTTCTTTTAGAACGATGTTGTTCATTTTTCTGAAAAGATCGCTTCAGCGCTATATTCTTCTGGACGAGCGACAGAAAGTAGACCAGAAGTGTCTTTAACAACGACGGGAAAAAGAGATTGTTCTAGATGTTCTGGTCGAATACGAGCCTTGTCGGAAGAGGCTTGGATGAGTTCGTTGCTGTGATAATAGTTTGGTGGAGCTACTGTTGTAAGTCGTTTTTCTGGAAAGCGCTTTCGGATTAGACGAATGGCTGGACTAAGATCAGAATCATTCGAGATGATAAGAGCGCGGTCAAATGCATTTTGATAAGCCAAATCAATCAGACGAGAAGCGATATTTACATCGGTTTCTTTTTCTTCATGACTAGCCCATTTGTGATTGCAATTGGGGCATTTTCTGTCCTTCTTTTTGAAGTAGCCTAGAACGGGCTGCACTGCTACGATTTCAAGCGCTTTAATATATGCTTTTTGTGCTGCTAAAATTGCTGCTGCTACATGGTCAGCATATGCAGTAAAATAAAACACCTCGTTTAGTTGTTCTATTGTTGTATTGATAAAAATCCCTGAAAGAATCCTCGGGTTGATCCATTTTAGTTCTGGATGACCAAGGCTAGCAATAGCGTGATAAAGATTAAATCCATCAATTAGAGATATGGTCCTATGGAGTTGCATGTAAATCCCAGAAAATAACAAACCACGGGTTTATGGCCCGTGGCTTTCTCATGCGGTCCCAATAGGATACTCATGAGGGACGATGCCTCTATCGTACGTGGTTATAGATTTTTTGTAAAGAAACCGTTATAAAGTCCAGCGGTTAGGAGTCCCCAATTTTCCCCGGGAAAATTGGGGACTCCTAACCGCTGCATTGCTGTAGACGGTTGCCTTAATTGATTTTTGTATGGTATTCTTTCACCATGGTTTTTTAAACTAAATTTATTGCTTGTCGATGCTTCTTTTCAGGAATTATTTATGAAAAACGTTAACGTTACCTCATCTGTCCTTTTTGAAGAAGCTGCTCGAAACCGAGAAGATTTTTGGGCAAAGCAAGCGAATTGTTTAGATTGGTTTCGCCCTTGGAAGCAGGTTCTCGAATGGGATCTTCCTCATGCGAAATGGTTTGTAGGGGGTAAGCTCAATGCTTCTTATAATTGTTTAGATAGGCACATGCAAACCCCAGTTCGCCATAAGATCGCTCTTCTGTGGGAAGGAGAAAGGGGGGAAAAAAAATCCATTACTTATGAGGAGCTTTATCATCAGGTCAATCAATTCAGTAACGTGCTTAAGGGTTTTGGCGTTCAGAAAGGGGATAAGGTAGCCATTTATCTTCCTATGATCCCAGAAGCAATCGTTGCAATGTTGAGCTGCGCTCGCATTGGTGCTGTTCACACCGTGATCTTTGCAGGGTTCTCTGCAGAATCTTTGAGAGATAGAATTTTAGATTCGCAAGCTAAACTCTTGATCACAGCAGATGGGGGCTTCCGAAAGGGTAAAATTGTGCCCCTCAAGGAAACATCCGATTTGGTTCTTGAAGGAGATTGTGGTGTACAGAATGTGATTGTGGTGAGGCATACGAATCAGACCGTCAAAATGCAGGCTCAACGGGACTATTGGTACGATGAATTGATGCAAAATGCAGCATTCGTGTGCGCGCCTGAGGAAATGGATGCAGAA
>Ga0364919_10027_pt1 | contig 84019 bp, 77 predicted proteins | sample SorcelJu500001C7_2_FD_206953 | JGI IMG/M metagenome (GOLD analysis project Ga0364919, IMG submission 206953) | Enriched cells from Trout Bog Lake Hypolimnion, Wisconsin, USA - BchlTB.June20.5000.01.C7 | ecosystem: Environmental > Aquatic > Freshwater > Lake > Hypolimnion/Profundal zone | place... | reverse complement strand
ATAATCATATCGTCGATCTCACTCCTCTTCTTCCTCTCACTACCCTGCAAGAGCTCGACCTCTCTTACAACAATATCGTCGACCTAACTCCTCTTTCCTCTCTTACTGCCATATACCAGCTCGACCTCTCTTACAACGATATCGTCGACCTAACTCCTCTTTCCTATCTTTTTGCCCTAAAAACGCTTTTTCTAAGGTCCAACAAGATCAAAGATCCCGCTCCCCTTTCTGATCTTGCCACCCTGGAATACCTTGACCTCGCTGACAACCTAATCAGCGATCCTACCTCCCTTCTTTCTGATCTTACCACCCTGGAATACCTCGATCTCTCTGGCAACCGAATCAGCGATCCCACCCTCTTTTCCCGTTTTAATATGCTGAAGAACCTCGCCCTCGTAGGGAATCCAATCGCCGATCGTACTCTTGTCCGCAATCTCCTTGCACACACGGACATAATTTTTTAATAACGGAATGAAATGGAATGTCCCATTACAATTACACCAAATTCACAAACGGCTGCCCCAGTCGAAGGAGAGATGCAGATTGATTGTGAAAATCATAGAGCTCTGAATCCTGGACCTATCGCAACAGTTTTGCAATCAGAGGCTGCATTCACAGTAGCTACGGCCGCCAAACCTATTCTTGCAACATATGGATGTGGTCCTTGCGTAGCCGTCGCAGGATATGACCCTACCAACAAAATGGCTTTTTTGGTTCATGTCGCCTCTCCCAATGAAGTAGCAGTTTGTGGAAATCACATTTGGTCCAACATCTCTCAATTCATGCGCAAACAAATAGAAAAGCCTATTCAAATTCACCTCGTTGGAGGCCACACATGTGCACCTAATCTATCTAAAATCACAGTCCAATATATAAAAAGTTGGATGCGAGCCAAAAAAGATCTACCTATGACATTAGTATCACAAGATATTTTGTCTAGTGATAGGGAATCTAGCAAAAGTCTTTGGATTGATTCTCGCGATGGAACGACAGGACAATACTGCCCTAGACAAGATCCGCACCCAAGAAAAATCACCAAAGCTGATTATGCAGCCGCCTCTGCAAGTGTCTTCCATCCTAAAATCACCATAGCCTATATGGCACCTAGAGAAAACACACCTTCTCTAGACACACCGAAAGTTTGATGTTTCTCTGATAAGCCAAACGCGCTTCATCAATGATTCTTTCGATTTTTTCTAAATGAGGCAAAACTCGTGATGTGGCCGGAGCGGAAGGGAAAAATAGCTCTCCCTTACCCAATGTTCTCACCTGTTGGTCCCGATACCACATCAAAATAGATGCAAACAAATGCTCGACATTTCTATTTTGTTTCACAGGATCTTCATCCTCAACGGCTTTTTCAATTTTTTCTAAAGCTTGACTGAACTCAAAATAAGCTCCTGTTTTCGCAAGCCAAGGAAAAAGAGACTCTTCAATCGGATCTCTTTGCGCTAGTTCCAAAGCTCTGCCTATAGAGCCTTGAGCTAATAAAGCAAAACGCTCCGACAACCCTTTTTGTTTCAAAAGAAACACTATCTGCTCCACAGATAAAGGCTGAAAACGAAGAGGGCTACAACGAGATTGAATCGTAGGAAGAATGTCTTGTAAGGAGCTGGCCAATAAAATAAAATAAGTGCCGTCTGTAGGCTCTTCTAAAGTTTTAAGCAAAGCATTCGCAGCAACAGGCTGCATCCGTTCGGCATCATAAATCACAAAAACTTTAGAGGGAGCCTCAAAAGGAGCTGAATGCACTTGAGTGATGAGATCGCGAAGAGCGTCGATCGCGTGAAGCCCACTTTTCCCTTCTGGACGAATGCAATAAAAATCAGGATGGGTTTCCTTTTCAATTCGAAAAGAGGGCGTTTGAAGCAAATGCTGCGCTAGAGCCTTAGCAAAAAGACTTTTCCCTATACCATCTATGCCTAAAAAAAGAAGGGCGTGCGGAAACCTATTTTCTGAGATGGCTTTTCGAAAGTAGGCTTTCAGTGGCTCGTTGCCTAAAATAGAATCAAACATGAAATTTTTTCAATACCACATCTATTCGTTGGATCGCTTGTTCGTAAACAGCCTCAGGAGAAAGGGTCGCATCAATCAAAAACATGCGCTCTTTATGCTGATGACAAAGCTCTAAATACGCTTTGCGGATCTTTTGATGAAATGCTAAAGTTTCTACTTCAATTCGATCTTGAGAACGACTCGTTTTAACGCGCTTTAACCCTATGCTTGGATCTATATCCAGGTAAATCGTTAAATGAGGCTCTAACCCTACAGCCAATTGACAAAGCTGAGCAACCCTTGCCATCCCCAATCCTCTAGCGGCTCCTTGATAGACAACGGAAGAATCGTTGAATCGATCACACAGAACGATTTGATTCGCATCTAATGCAGGCTGAATGAGCTCAAAAATATGTTGGGCGCGAGAAGAGAGAAAAAGACATAGCTCAGCGTAAGATGACATAGATTCGGAGCGGAGTTTTAACAAAATAGAACGAATTTCCTCGCCTAACTTAGTCCCACCGGGCTCTCGAGTTGTTAAAAAGGGGTAATCATGCAAATGAAGATACTGAGCCACTTTTTCAATCAATGTCGTTTTGCCAGACCCTTCCCCTCCTTCAAATGTAATGAATAAACCTGACTCACATTTAGAGTTCATAGAAGGATCACACTTCTGCAACAGATTCAATTTTCTGTGCCCCTACCACAATGTCCGTCTCTTCTTTTACATTCACCAAACGAACTCCTTGAGTCGAACGGCCCATCACTCGTACATCACGCATAGGAATGCGAACAGCTTGTCCTTCAGCTGACATAAGAAGAACGCTATCTGCATCACAAACACTTAAAGCTGCGATCACAGAACCATTCCGTTGAGAGGTGATGATGGAGCGCACTCCCACGCCACCTCGGTTAGTTTGACGGAAATCTTCCACTTGAGAGCGCTTGCCATATCCATTTTCACAAACTACAAGAATAGATTGCTCTGGAGTCACGACCTCGCAACCTACGACTTTATCATCTTTATTGTCTTTCAACATAATGCCTCTCACGCCACGCCCTACTCTTCCAATAGGACGAACTAAAGACTCATCAAAACGTACGGCCATACCATTGCGGGTAAACAACATGATTTGTTCGCCAGGTTTTGTGAGGCGTGCCGAAATCAACTCATCGCCTTCATCGATATTTAAAGCAAAAACTCCCTTGCGACGGGGGTTATCGAAAGCGGAGAGTTCTGTTTTTTTCACAACTCCTTTCAAAGTAGCTAACAAGATACAAGAATCTCCTTCAAAACTACGTACTTTTAAAATCGCTGCGACTTTTTCATTTTCTCGCAAATCTTCTAAAAGATTGATGATCGGACGGCCTTTGGTACGTCTACCTGCCTCGGGAATCTGCCAAACTTTTGTCCAATAACAACGTCCATGGGTGGTGAAAATAAGAAGATAGTCATGCGTAGAGGCTACATAAATATTTTTTAAAATATCAGCCTCTTTTTTCATCTCCAATCCAATCACACCAGCGCCGCCTCTCCTTTGTTCTCGGAAAGTATCAATCGGCATCCGTTTAATATAATCATCGCCAGAAATTGTAATCACCACTTGCTCGTCAGCGATCAGATCTTCCATTTGGAATTCTCCTTCCGCCGCGACAATTTTAGTTCTTCTTTCCGACTTATGCACTCTCTTCACTTCTTCTAACTCTTCTCGAATGATACCTCGCACCATAGCCTCTGAAGCTAATACGGCTTTGAAATGCTCAATTTTCATAAGAAGATCTTTATACTCAGCATCAATCTTATCGGCTTCTAATCCTGTTAATTGATAAAGACGCAAATCTAAAACAGCATTGGCTTGCTTTTCAGATAAATCAAAACGAGCAATCAATTCAGCACGAGCTGCATCTCGATTGGAAGAGGCGCGAATGATTCTCACGACCTCATCCAAATGATCTAATGCTTTTAAATATCCTTCAAGAATATGAGCTCTGGCCTCTGCTTTGGCCAATTCAAATCGAGTACGGCGTCTTATGACATCCATTCTATGATCAATCCAAGCTGTCATAAAATGCTTGATATTCATAGTGCGAGGTAGCCCATGATCAAGAGCTAACATATTGCAGCCAAAAGTGACTTGCAAATCACTATTTTTATAAAGTTGATTGATGGTCACATCTGGAATTTCTCCCCGTTTGAGCTCCAAAACAATCCTCAAACCATCTTTATCGGATTCGTCTCGAATATCAGATAAACCTGTAATCACTTTTTCGTTAATCAAGTCAGCAATCCTTTTCACAAGGAGCGACTTATTCACATTATAAGGAATCTCATCGACAACAATTTGCTGTCTGTCCGGTTTGTTGGGCAAATCTTCGATGCGCATAACCGCTCGAAGAATGACCTTGCCTCTTCCTGTATGATATGCCTCTTTAATGCCTCTAAACCCGCAGATAATACCACCCGTAGGGAAATCGGGACCAGGCATGACCTTCATGATTTCATCAATTGTTGTATTTCTATTGTCCAAAACTAGAAAAATCGCATGAATCAATTCTATGAGATTATGGGGAGGGATATTCGTCGCCATTCCCACAGCAATTCCAGAAGAACCATTACACAAAAGATTGGGAAATCTAGCGGGAAATACAGTGGGCTCATTTTTTGTCTCATCATAATTAGGAACCATGTCGACGGTTTCTTTGTCGAGATCTTCCATCAAAGCCATGGCAGCTGAGGTGAGACGCGCCTCAGTATATCGCATAGCAGCAGGAGGATCGCCATCTAAAGATCCAAAGTTACCCTGTCCATTAATGAGAGTGTAGCGCATAGTCCAATCTTGAGCTAAACGAACAAGAGTGGGATAAATCACCGTTTCACCATGAGGATGATAATCGCCAGACGTATCGCCGGAGATTTTAGCGCACTTACGGTGTTTAGCTCCCGGGCTCAAATTAAGTTGGCGCATAGCATATAAAATACGCCGCTGAGAGGGTTTGAGTCCGTCGCGCACATCAGGAAGAGCTCGAGAAACAATGACCGACATGGAGTAACGAAGGTAACTTTCCTTCATTTCCTCTTCTACATTGCGTGGCATCACATTTTCATCTTGCGTATACGACATAGCTCACCTTAAATATCCAAGTTTTTAACCGAGAGGGCGTGTTGTTCAATAAAGAGACGACGCGGTTCAACCTCTTCTCCCATCAACATCGAAAACATCCGATCGGCGGCGATCGCATCAGGCAAAGTCACTTTAAGTAACGTTCTTACAGCCGGATCCATCGTTGTATCCCAAAGCTGATCGGCGTTCATTTCGCCTAACCCTTTATAACGCTGCACTTCTACACCCTTGCGACCATTACTTCGTATTGCATCAATCACCTCACGCAAAGTATAAAGAGACATACTCTCTTTTCCTTCCTCTAAAAGCTCGAAAACAACGCCTTCTGCAATGAGATATTGATCGATTTTCAAACCAAATGCATGCAGCTTTTCACAAAGAGACGCAAACCGATTGAGATCATAAAGCTCTACAAATCCTAATGACTTCAGTGTAAATGTACGCATCTCTTCTGTAATTTCTGCCTCAGGAATGGAAGCCAGAGTTTCTTCATAGGTTTGCTTTTGAAGAAGCTCATTTTGTTTTTTGAGCTCCAAAAGCTCTGCTTCACTATAAAGGAACTGATATTTGTCTCCGATCACCGCTTGATAGCGGGGATAAATACCATGCTGTTTATCTTGAACAAAGTCTCGAAAAGCAACTCCTTTTCTTTCTACACTCATAATGAAGGATTCCACTTCCATGATCAGATCCATCAACTGATTCATCTTTTCTTTGTCCAAAGAGGTTTCAGCAAGAGGAAGTCGAATCAAAATATCACTCGTTCCTAAACGAAGCAAATACTCATCCATTTCTCTTTCGGAATGGATATACTGGCTCACCTTTTTGCGAGTAACTTTAAATAGTGGAGGACGCGCAATATAGACAAAATTATTTTCAACCAAAGCTGGCATATGACGATAGAAAAAGGTCAGCAAAAGTGTACGAATATGAGATCCATCCACATCAGCATCCGTCATAATGATCACTTTATGATAACGAAGTTTTTCAAGACTAAAATTTCCCTGGCCAATACCGCAACCAAGAGCTGCCACCATAGAGCCTACCTCTTGATTTTGCAAAATTTTCTGCAAACGAGCTTTTTCCACGTTTAAAATTTTACCGCGAATCGGCAAAATCGCCTGAAATCTACGATCTCGTCCCATCTTCGCAGAACCGCCCGCAGAATCTCCTTCAACGATATAAAGCTCACATAATGCTGGATCAGACTCTTGACAATCCGCAAGTTTTCCTGGAAGTCTCGCTGAGTCCAAAGCCGTTTTGCGCAAAGTCAACTCACGTGCCTTCTTCGCAGCTTCACGAGCCTCCGCTGCAATCATAGCTTTTTCAACAATGGCTTTGGCTACGCCAGGATTTTCATCAAGGTACGTGGTGAGTTGCTCGCCAACAATTTGCTGAACAATCCCTGTCACCTCGTTATTCCCTAATTTTTGCTTTGTCTGCCCTTCAAATTGGGGGTTAGGCACTTTACAAGAAATAACAGCTGTAAGACCCTCTCTCATGTCGTCGCCAGTTACGGAAATTTTGGCGCTTTTCGCTTGAGGATGTGCCTTAATATAATTGTTGAGAACGCGAGTCAATGCGGTAGAAAACCCTGTCAAGTGCGTTCCGCCCTGATGTGTGGCAATATTATTGACGTAGGTATAAATCATCTCCACATAACTATCATTCCACTGCATAGCCACTTCGACCTCAACAGGACCATCGAGACCCTCTTTAGAAGCAAGAATCGCTATAGGCTTTGGAAATAAAGGAATTTTGCCTTCATTAAGATAAGAAACAAAAGAGGAAAGCCCACCACTATAGTTAAAACGCACTGGCTCATGATCATTGTTTCTCTCATCTTGAAAAAGGATGGTAATCCCTCGATTCAAAAAAGCAAGTTCACGAAGTCGTTTGAGCAAAATATCATAATCATAACTAGTGACTGAAAAAACCGAATCATCTGCCCAAAACGTAACTGTAGTTCCCCGTTTGGTGGTAGTTCCTAGTTTTTTGAGCGGCGATACAGGTTTTCCTCTTTCAAAGGTCATCTCATAAACGTGACCATTTTTACAAACAGTCACAACCAATTTTTTAGATAACGCATTCACACAAGAAACCCCTACACCATGAAGCCCGCCAGATACTTTGTAAGTATTCTTGTCAAATTTACCACCCGCATGAAGGATTGTCATAACCACTTCAAGGGCGCTCACTTCACGTCCCTGTTTCGCTGATTCCTTATCATGTGTCTCTATAGGAATGCCGCGGCCATCATCTTCAACACTCACACTTCCATCGGCACGAAGAACAACTAAAATCTCCTGACAAAAGCCAGCCATAGCCTCATCAATACTATTATCAACCACCTCGTAGACTAACTGATGAAGTCCATTGATATGGGTGTCGCCAATATACATCCCAGGGCGCTCGCGCACTGCCTGGAGTCCTTCCAAAACAGTAATCGAACTTGCATCATAACTCTTCTCTTGTCCCATCGTCGTCATGCCTTCTCTCTTAATAAAATGATTCAGCCAATCCTCAACACAATCTCACGGATTGAAAACCTCTGCTGCAACAATCGGAGCAAACGAGGCTTTTCATGCTGACACAATAAACTGTAGAGCGTAGAGCTTTTTACTTTGACAGTCAAGATGCCATCAAAAAAAGATACAACCTCCGTCATAGGTCCCATTTTTTCTCCTAGCATCTCTGACCACTGTTCAGCAATTTCTCGTCGAGAATCTCCCCGCTTTTGGCTAAATGCAGCCATAAATTGCGGCAACAAATCTTCCAATTTTTTGCCAGGAACCTGAGTTCCATCATAATTTTTAGGAGTTCTCTTTGTCATAATATATAGACGCTCAGATTGTGATTATACCTCAAATCAACTCAGAACATCAAAGAAAAAATGTGGAATGGGTTGCATGAAAAACGAGATATATTTGAGTATACAAAATTAAAACGTTTGGCGGCGCCAAACGTTTTAATTCCAAACCAAGGAAATAATTTATTACTTGATAGATTGCGGAAAAAACCGCACTATTTAGCCTCTGATTTTATCAGCAAGCTCTCTCATAATCAACACTACATCGCTATATGCCTTAGCACAAGCAGTTACTTTGATTTTTTCTAACGCCTGATCAATGTCTTGCTTTATCTGAGATGTTTCTTTCGCCACAGCCTTGCCAATTGTTTGATTCAACTGCTCAATCACAGCCTGTTCTGTAGCCTTATCGACAGAAAATTTATCAAGAACGCGAACCACGATTTGATCTACTTCTGCTTCTATATCCGCCTGAACCATAGGCATGGTTTTTTTAATTTCACTGTTAATAGCAGTTTCGATTTCAGAATCTGCCATGGCAATGACTTCACTGATCTTTGTAGCGAATGTTTCTGCATGTTTATCTAGATAATCCGCCACTTCATTTCGAATGTCTTTCACTGCTTTTTCCACATCTGTGGCTATAACGCCCTCTATTTTATCGGCCGTCGCTACAATCCAATTCCACCAAGATGGCGTAGTAGATACAACAACTGTATTATTTGGATTAAAAGTATTAAACATTGTTAACTCCTTTTAGTTGCAATATTGTTATATTCATTATTTTATACTTATTTTTTTATTTTATAAATATTTTTTTATCCCAATTTCAATAATTATACCTATTTTACTTCAGAGAAATGAAAATCGATTATACCCAAAGAACCTGAAAAATCGGCTTTTAGGCTTGAGCGAAAGCTCCCTAGAATCAACGACCGCAGGCTTCGTAAGTTGGTCCGTATTAATAATGCAAATACGAACCAACTTACGATCGTCGATTCTAGTGGCTTGGCCAAGCCTAAAAGCCGATTTTTAGGTTCTTTGGGTATAAATTGCTATGCAGCCTGACGAAGAATTGCACTAATCATTGCTATGGTTAAGCGCCATTCGGGCAATTTAAAACCTTGCAAAAAAAGCATTATTACCTTACAATGTTAGTAAGGATAATCGACAATTATAGTAAGGAGATAATTATCATGACCGCAAAGACCCAAAAAATAACAGAACGGACCAGTCAACAAGTAAAGGAAGACTTCCACTCTCTGTCGCCGGAACAACTTGCAGCATTAATGACCGTCGCAAGCATCGGCAACAGAATCTGTCCGCTATCCGCTCCTATTGTTACATCGGCTCCTATTCCTCCCCAAAGAGTCACCCCTCTCAGAGCGGACATCTCTGGCTCTCCCCCTGAATTTGTTGCTCCTCCCTCAATCCCAAACATGTCTGCACAAACTCTGCCACCTATTGAAAAAAGTCCGGAGGACATGCCCAAAGCCGAACCACTCCTTCCTCCTCCCGGGTTTGGTAGACCAGACGACGCTGAAACGGAAGAAATCAGAAGTATAGTCGAAGCTCTTCTACATCCAGATGGCTCAGAAGAGTCCCAAAATATCTATATCTGGTACGTCCAAGTAGCCCATTACCTAAAAGAAGGCAAAGTTTCTGCAGCGCTCACCATTGCTGACGCTGCTGCTAACCCGGAGTTAAAAAGTCATCTTTTAATAGAAATTATTAGATACCTACAAGAGAAAGGCGAGCTGACTGATGCGATAGGCATAGCTCGTAGAGTGCCTGACGCCTTTCTGCACAACGTCTCACTACAGGAACTAAGCAAAGCCTTAGAGGGGGCTAATAGGAATCATACGGCACGTGTAATTAAAGCTGAACTATCCCAAACCTTTATAAGGAAGGAAGTAAATCGCGCACAAGGCTGCTTTGATATCACCTAACAGTGAGTAAGGAGGCCATCTCTGATCATCCTCCTCGTAGAAGTGGAATGGGTTGCATGAAAAACGATATAATTTGAGTGCATAGCAAGCTATCAAACAATAAATTAAAACGTTTGATAGCTTGTGGAAAAAACCATACTATTTACGAAGGCTCATCGCCCATAAGCCTCTAAGATATCTACAACAGAGGCATCTTCTACTCAATCAAAAGCTGTTCAATCGATGAAAACATCGCCTTCTATTTTAGCGTGCCCATTTCATTGAGCCAATCCTGAACGTCTGTGTCCAGATTCCCAAGGGGCGGCACATCATCATCGTCGAGTTCTTTATCTTCTACTGAATCAGAAGTTGTTAAAGCCGTAGAAGAACCTTTTTCGCCTCCTGGCATGCCCATTTCATTGAGCCAATCCTGAACGTCTGTGTCCAGATTCCCAAGGGGCGGCACATCATCATCGTCGAGTTTCATGGACATATCTTTATCTTCTACTGAATCAGAAGGTGTTAAAGCCGTAGAAGAACCTTTTTCGCCTGGCGTGTCTAATAAATCGAGCCACTCCTGAACGTTTGTGGACGGGTCCCCAAGGGATGACAACACATCAGAATCTTTATCGCCCCGATCATCTAGACCGTCGCAGGAGTTCCTGCTGAGCTCGCCTTCTTTCCTCGTCGGCCCCAAATCTATAGGAATCCCTGTTGAACCTAAAGGCTTTAGGTCGACCAAAGTAACACTTTCTGCCGACATCGGACGAGCACCTTCTATCTTAGCCTCGTTCGCCTTAACCTTTTTCTCCTTCTTAGCGCTGCCACCTTGCTTCGAAGATTTCTTCCTCTGACGCAGGAATTTAATATAACAACGATCACAGAGGTGCCCGTCCGGATGATCAGGATCAGGATCACGATGCCACATATGCTTAGTGGAACCCGAACATCTGGAGCATTTCATTCCTGCTGCTGTCAGTATCTCTGCACGAGCCTTGCAATAACAGGACTTGCATACGTATTCTCCATGGTTATATGGATTAGGCAATCTCTCTTGTGTGAAATGAAGACGACCCTTCGCACAAAAATCCTTCTGTTTCGACCGTTCGAGCGACTGAAAACACTCGTCGCATAAATGTTTCAATTGCTTATCCTTATTTAGGATAGGATGCCACGTTTTAGAATGATGGTTACGATTCTTCTGACAAACTGGTGCTGTTGGGGGTGCTGAACCTTTGGATTCTAATGGGATAATATTGAATGACATTGTTTACTCCATTTTTAATAAATAATAATATTCATTTTACATGTAGAATATTTTACTAAATGTTAAAATAAAATACAATTAAATTGTCAGAGGAACCAGGAACTATAATGGTATACTGTGCGCGATTAGGTTCGTCACAAAAATAGATTGCTAACGCCCCAAGCAATGACAAAATAAATAGTCATCGAGAGAAAATCATTGAAAGCCGTGACAATTGGACCTGCCGAAATGGCCGGATCAATCCCAATACGAGAGAAGAAAAGAGGAGAAAAAACTCCCAATAAAGTTCCAGCAAAACAGCCTCCAATCAACCCAAAACCTACAATAGCAGATAAAGCGAAAGGAGTTACTGAAGAAATGGCTGTGCCGCCTGTCATCCAATCCAGCAGATAGACAAGAAATGCACAGCTAACACCAAAAATACCACCCGTGGAAAAACCGCTACAAAGCTCTTTAACAATGATTTCTCTGCGGCTACCCGAAGAAAAGCCCCCCACTGCCATAATTCGAATCAAAACGGTACTGCACTGTAAACCAATATTGCCTGACATCCCAGTAATCAAAGGGACAAAAAACAGAGCAAAGGTCAACCCCCCCTTTTCATATGTCTGAAAAGAAGACATCACAACTACATTAATGAGCCCTGCCAGTACAGTCACCACTAACCAAGGAGATCTCGTTAAAAAACGACGACGAATGGAATCATGAGAAGTAAATTTCCCATTGGTTCCTGCCATCCTAGCAATGGTCTCATCCGCCAAATCTTCCATGGCCTCCACAACGTCTTCATGATCAATGACTCCCACTAAATAATTATCCATGTCTACAACAGGAAGAGAAGAGAGTTTATAACGCTCGACAATGTCGATCACCTCTTCACGAGTGGAATCTACAGTCACTTTGTACAAAACAGGACGCATCACCTGCCTTAAAGGAGTCCCCAAAGGATTAATCATCAAGTTACGAGCTGGAACGTATCCTTGCAGCTCACCTGCATGATTCAAAATAAAAATCCCTTTTGTGAAATCAATGCGAGGATTGTCACGAACGTAGGCAGCAGCATCTCCAATTGTCATGTCCATTTTAAAAGAGAAAAATTCAGAGGTCATCAAACGTCCGGCGCTTTTCCGATCGTGTTTTTTTAACTCCCGAATCCGACTCGATTTCTTAGAGTCAATCAATCCCATCAAGCGGCGGAACCGCCTTTCAGGCATGTCCTCCACGACCCAAACAGCCTCATCCGTAGGCATTTTTTCAAACAACAACTTCATTTCTAAATCATCAAGTTGCCGGAAAAGAGTCAGCCTTGTATCGCTATCGGTATTTACAATGAATTTAATTTTAGCTTCCCGAGTGGGAAGATTCTCGTAGAGAACAGGACGCACATTGGGAGGAAGATGAAAAGCAGCATAAGCCAAGTCAATAGGAGAATGCTCAGAGGCGATCTTGGCAATGTCATGAAGCCGTACCTTAGATGTCTGTTTATGAAAAGCTCTGTCAAGTTTTTCTTTGAGAAGATCGTCAATACGCCCCGGCTGAGACTCTATGGGAAGAGAAACAACACTATCTTCTTCTTTGGAACGGGTATTCATGTCTCCCCCATTTTCCTTGGATTACTTTAAGGAAACTACCAACAAACCACCCAATCAAAGCATTTAACTAGTATGAAAACACTTTAATCTATTGTTTGACAGGCTCCTCGCTGATTGCAAAGTCGAGACAATGTTAAACGAGTTTTTAGCTTTAAAGCAAGCGATTATTTAGAAGAAAATAGAAGATCAAAAACACTAAAAAAAATAAAATTCTGTTTTTTCAAGTTGTTTGGATATATTCAAAAAAGTCATCTCTATACCCGCTCCACTTGAAAAGTACCCAAGAGGACTGAATTTAAATGATTTGAATCAGTCCCTTTTGGGTGCTTTTCAAGTGGAACGGGTATATTGCGCGCGGCTAGCGTCGCCACGCTATTATGAGGTGGTAGTAGTACAAACCTCTACTGTTCTTGTAGTGTGTGGTACGAGTAAAAGAGCCGCCGCCAATACACATATAGTAGTACCGGCTATAAGAAGCCTGAGACCGCTGGCTAGGCCTTCGCCTCTGCTTACAATTGCTTTCTCAACCATCTTACGTCCAGAGTCACAAGAAATTTCCAAGAATTTCGTGTTAATGATTATAACCTCTCTTCCGAGCCACCTTTCTCTTGAAGGGCATAGGCATAAATATGTGTTAGGTATTTGCTCTACAGTCTCTCTATCTATAAGGTCACTTTTAGGTAATATAACAATCATTTAAAACTCCTGTTTTGCTTGGGTGAATTTTACGCATTATGCTGAATAAAGAAAATATAAATAAATAATTACATACATTAAACAAGTTAAGGAAGCTTAGTAATTGAAACAACAAAGAGAAATTTGACTTAAAGATAAGGTACCCCGTTCCACTCAAAAGTTCATTCGGATATATTCAGTTTTCTCTAGAAATTAAATAGTTATCCCATCTAAACTCCCATGACATGCAAGACCCACAACATATAAGAAACATCGCTATTATTGCCCACATCGATCATGGGAAAACCACTTTATTGGACAACCTGCTCAAGCAAGCGCACATTTTTCGAGAAAACGAAAAAATCCCAGAACGAGTTATGGATAGTTTCGATCAAGAAAAAGAACGGGGAATCACCATCTACGCCAAACACACCTGCGTCTATTATAAAGATTTTAAAATCAATATTATAGACACTCCAGGCCATGCTGATTTTTCCGGCGAAGTAGAGCGCGTTTTAGGAATGGTCAATTCTGTTTTACTCCTTGTTGACGCCCAAGAAGGCCCCATGCCGCAAACACGGTTCGTTCTTTCTAAAGCACTAAAAATGGGTCTTTGCCCCATTGTCGTCCTCAATAAAATCGATAGACCTCACGCCAATCCAGACCGCACCCTCAATTTAACATTTGATCTTTTTCTAGAGCTCGGAGCCAATGATCAACAACTCGATTTTCGCTACATCTACGCATCAGGATTCAACGGATTTGCTATCAAAAATCTATCCGATGAGAAAAAAGATTTAATACCTTTGTTTGATCTCATTTTAGAAGCAGCGCCAGCTCCTCCAGGAAATCTCGATTTGCCTTTCTTGATGCAAGCCGCAACTCTTTCCTATGATGACTACGTAGGACGTCAAGCCTGTGGCCGCATTTTAGAAGGGAAAATTGCAAAAGGACAAATTGTTACACGAGTGAATCGTGAAGGAAATCATTCACAACATAAGATCGTCAAAATTGAAGGACATTTAGGCTTGAAAAAAATTGAGCTCGAAGATGCGGGAGCAGGCGACATCATTTCGCTCTCCGGTATTCCTGAAATTGATATAGGCGACACACTCTGTTCTGCCGATCAAATCGTTCAGTTACCTCCCATTACTTTGGCGGAACCTACCGTTTCTGTGGAATTTCTCATCAACACAAGCCCTTTTGTTGGAAAAGACGGGAAGCATGTAACCATGAACAAGCTCCGCGAAAGGCTTATGAGAGAAAAAAGAGCCAATATCTCTTTGAAAATCGAAGAAATTCCGGGCCGTGATGATGCTATCCAGGTATGTGGACGCGGAGAACTTCACTTAGCCGTTCTCATTGAAACCATGCGCCGAGAAGGCTTTGAAATGGCTATTTCCAAACCCAAAGTCATTTTGAAAGAAATAGGTGGCGTCACATCTGAACCTATGGAAAGGGTTCACGTAGAGGTCCCTGAAAATTTCTCAGGAACTGTCATTGACGATCTTTCTCGAAAAAAAGGAGAGATGCGCTCTCTCAACACATCTGAGCATGGACTAACCACCATGGAGTTTCTCGTGCCAACACGAGGTCTCATGGGATATCGCAATGATTTCCTCACACGTACTTCAGGGCTAGGCGTTCTCACCTCCATTTTTGAAGACTTCGCTCCTTGGAAAGGAGACATGGCAGGCCGTTCACGCGGAGTCATGATTTCTAACGGCCCAGGAAAAGCCAATGGTTACGCCCTTTTCAGTTTACAAGAACGGGGAGCTCTTTTTGTAAAACCTGGTGATGAAGTCTACGAAGGAATGATTGTCGGAGAATATTCTCGCGACAATGACATCGTCGTCAATGCTACAAAAGCGAAACAGCTCACTAACGTGCGAGCAGCAGGATGCGATGAAAATATCATCCTCACGCCTCCTCGCAAATTCACTTTAGAGCAAGCCATCGACTACATCGCCGATGATGAGCTCGTTGAAGTCACTCCCAACTTCATCCGACTTCGCAAACGCTTTCTTAGCGAAATCGATCGTAAACGTTTTTCTAGATCATCGTAAATTTCCATGAAAGATAGCGACAAAACGTTATACCCAAAGAACTTGAAAAATCGGCTTTTAGGCTTGAGCGAAAGCCTAAAAACCGATTTTTCAAGTTCTTTGGGTATATCTTTCTCATTTTAAATTTTTACAAAAACAATGTTTTCATTTAAAATCTTCTCTTCACAACGAGGATTTTTTCTCATGAAAATATTTGTTTTAATTACATGTCTTTCTTCCCTCTTATATGGAGCTGCTCCTGAAGTAACCGACCCTTCAGAAGACAACCTATCTGTACCTATTACAGAACCACAAGAAATGGTAGCTTTTGAACCCATTCCATTCAGCCAGCCACCTTTAGAGCCCTCTAGCCTACAAATTCCTCCTCCTATTATAGAGCCCGTTCGCAAACAACTCTGGATTGCTGTTTCCTTGTCTAGTGTATTTCCAGGTTTAGGTCATCTTTACTTGGGCGATAAAAAAACCGCCAGCGGACTGATGGGTGCAACGGGACTGGGTCTTGGACTCGTTTATAGTTCCTTCCTCGACAGGACAACACTTCAAACCGCCCTCATAACACTCCAAGCTACTTCCTCTTATAGCATCTATGCTGCCTATCGTGATGCTCGCTCAATCAATGGCCCATCTCACTATTCCTATTGCATGCCCACAAATGATTTAGCGGATTTAACCGCAGCGCCCTTTAAATGGAGCATATTAAAAAAACCGGAAGTGTGGGGTGGAGTTTTGGGAGCGCTTGTCATAGGATCTGTAACTTCCTATTTTGCGTATCATATAGGAGACAAACTAGAAACGAATCGTGCAGCAACCATGCAGCATCTCACGCCAGTGATTGCTTTACCAGTAGGAGTGGGTGAAGAATCTCTGTTTCGCGGCTTTTTACAATCAACACTTTCAGAAAGTTTTAATCCATTAACAGGTCTTATTCTTTCATCTTTAGCCTTTGGTGCAGCACACATCCCCAATGCACAACTGCTCGATGCAAAAGACCGAAAAAACTACTATGTATTCACCCTACCTTTCATCACAGGAATTGGAGCTTATTGCGGATGGATGACCCAAAAAAATCATTCGCTACAAGAAAGCGTTGCCATGCATACATGGTACGATTTTACATTGCTTGCCCTAAGCGCCTTGGCCAATCAAGCCGCCGCAACAGGACGTCCCGGATTTGCTTTTGCAATTCCTTTCTAAAATAAAATGATTTAAATTTGTAAAAAAAGAATAGGGCCGTATGTATTCGGCCCTTTAATTTAGAATTAAATAAAATAAGACGGCATAGTTCGTAACATTTCTGCTGTCGTTTTTCTTTCAATGGTTACATCTAAATGCTTAGCCTCTTTGGCTGCATTTAACTCTGCCATTAATTCCTCAGTTGTTCTTGTACCAAGACCTGCCGTTGCATCACGCACAATGATGACATTTAAACCAGCTTCAACAATAGCGGCGAGCGCAGTAGCCTGAACACAAAAATCTTCTGCCAGGCCTGCTACAGCTATGCTCTTGATACCACGCGCTTGCAAATGGTACGCCAGTTCTGTCCAATAGACAGAATGCAATAGACCATCTGGTCCTACTTCTTTTGTATTGCCACCGAAAGCACTAAAGCTATCATCTGTTTCCTTCTGCGTTCCTTTTTTCACACGAATAGCAAAACGCTCCTCACCAGGAAATCCGTCAACCAACTCTGCACCAGGCGTATTTACGATGCAATGATCTGGAAAAAGCCATTGACCTTCCTGTCCATTAACGGTAACTCGATCTGGAGGAATGTTTGCCGCACGTCCATGAGAGCTAGCAAAAGAAACATGTCCCTTATCATGCCAATCGAATGATACGCCACAATATGTAGTAGGTCTAGCATGTTCAATCAGTGTGCGAGCATTTTGAAGCGCGTCTATGGCGCCAGGTACAGGTAAATCGCCGTATTCTACGGAACTTACAAAACCCGGTAATCGACCTGCCTCCTCGAAAGGGAAAAAACTTTTTTGAGGATCGACCGAAAAAAAGCAGAGCAGACCATATTGTTGATAATCACGATTGTTTCCACATTCAGCCTTTAAAAGAGCCGCATTCTGTTGCCATTCCAGATATTGGAACGGATCTTGCGCAATCACCGCAACAATTCGAGCCGCCGCAAGAGCCAGGCCACCTACAGCCGCTGTCACAGCTTTTGTTAAATCACTGACATCTCTTGTAAGCATCTCTTTAGCACCCTCTGGGCCCGGAGCAACAATATGTTTCAAAGTTTTGAAAACAACACCGGGTATAGCAAGCAGTCCAAGGCCTGATGCCGCCAATGAATACTTCACTCTTTGATAAGCATAGGGCATTTTAAAACTGAGATCATAATATAAGCCATGCGCTAACTGTACATCGCCACAAGCCGTATTAGCCACTGTTGGACGACAAGGTTTTGCAAATTCGTCACTACGATATGCACCGCGAGCTGCTGTGTCATCCCCAAAAGATCCATTCCAATACCCATCCCATGCAGTTGCAGCTCTTTGGGACAATCCAGTAAAAACTCCTGTACTACTCATACAAATCCTCCATTTTGAATTTGTTTGCCTGGAAGTTTAAATGCTCTCTATATTTATAGCTATAGTTGTTTTTAAAAAAATTATAATTACATAAAACAAATTGTAAAATATCATTTATATCCTAAGGTATAAACAAATCCCTGTCAAAAAATTCTAGCAATAGTCTATGAATCAAAATAAATACATATATAGATCTATGACCCAACACTACCATGCACAACAACTACCTGTACCACGCTTAAATTGGGGTGTCTTTATCGATCTTCTAGGCAAAGCTCATAGAACTCTAGAGCATTTCAATCTCAGTACAAAAAACATATCTATAAATTTTTTACGTGAGACAGAATTGTCTGCGCAACGTCCCAAAGAGAAGGACTGTTACAAAAAAATGCTGCAATTTAGCGCAAAAGCCGTTCATCACGGCCCTCTTTCATCCGCTCTTCTATGCAAAATGCACCAACTCTTAATCAAAAATTCTGAAAAAAAATTTCGTCATAAACAAAATTGGATCGGACCTAAAAACTGTAGTATGAAAGAGGCTTACTTTTACCCACCACCTTTTGAAAAGGTAGCAAGCTATATGGAAAATCTTAAACGATATGGAAATAAACAAGAAAAAGACCCATTAGTGCAACTGGCCATTTACTTTGCAGAGCTACTCATCATCCACCCATTTATGGATGGCAATGGCCGTGTTGCACGCGCCGCGATTCCTCTTTTTTTATATAAAAAAAAGATCATTACTACTCCCAGATTCTATTTGAGCGCCTACTTTAAAAGACATCGTCTAAAATATTTTGAACAACTCTATCTTATATCAGCTAATAAAACCTGGGAAAATTGGATCCGTTTTTTTCTCCAAGGCATCATCGAAGAGGGGGAAAGAATCATCCGCCGGTGCCGCCGGTACCACCCTTCTTCATTTTCTTCTTAACAGCCTTTGAGCAACAGCTCGAACATTTCGTAGGCTTTTTTTTAGCAGAGGCTTTTTTGACAGTAGCTTTTTTCGTTATTTTTTTAGGCATAAAAACTCCTTTTGTTTCACCCTTAAGAAAAACTCCTAGATTTCGCAGCAGAAGCTTCAATAACAGCGCGAAAATTCTCTTCCAAATGAAGCTCTCTCATTTTATCAAAGCCCGCTTCAGTCGTCCCACTCGAAGTGGCAATCTGTTCCATCAGACTGGAAGGCAAAACCCCCCCTTTCAGAATTTGATACGCCGCTCCCAAAAAAGTTTGCGCAGAAATTTTCAAAGCGACTTCATAAGAAATCCCTTCTTTTTCACCCAAACGCGCCATGGATTCAATGAGCCGGAACACAAAACCAGGACCACTGCCCGCCATGCCACAGCCAATATCCATCAAATTTTCTTTCAATTCAATCACCTCACCCATGCAACTAAACAGTAAATGGGCAAAACTTTTGAATTCAATCGAGGCATTAGGACTATAAGAAAAAAGAGTCATTCCCTCCCCTACAGTCGCAGGTAAATTCGGCATGACTCGAAGGATTTGCACATCAGAGCCTAAGTGATTTTGAAAAAAAGAAATTTTAACTCCTGCGAGAAGAGAGAGAATCATTTTACCCTGCACACCTATCTGCACTAGGTCCTTCAACAAAGACGCCAATTGATTCGGCCTTACACAAAGAAGGATCAGATCGCTCGTCTGCACCAAATGTTTCAAGCTCGTAGAGGTAATCCGATAAATCTGCTCGTTTTCTTTCATTTTCCGAGGGTCTCTCTGAATAAATGAAATTTGGGAGCGAGGAATCAACTTAGAATGATCCATGGCTCGGAAAATAATCTGCGCCATATGCCCAAAACCGACAAACCCAAGACGAATATCACTCAATTTCATGATCTTCACTATAGAAAAAACCTTGCTTGCTTTACAATATATTTCAGATATTTACGAATCAATACTCATTTTTTTAAGAGGCGGAACACGAATTGCTCGCACAGCGATTGTTCAGAAAGGCTTTTGGAATTTACCCAGGAGAAGGAGCTCAAGCATTTCGCTTTGCCCGTCTTGCTATGCTTTGGGCGTTTGGAAGCTCTTGCCTAGACACCCTATCTGACGCCCTATTTCTAGAAAAAATCGGGGCTGACTCCCTTCCTGCAGTCTATTTATCCATCGCTCTGGGCATGATCGGTATTTCTTCCCTGGTTCTCTATAGTTTAAGGGTATCTAGCCCTTATCGCATTTTGACCGTTGCTATGGGACTGGGGATGATTATTTGTGTCGGCGCCGCCGTTTTTGTCAATGGAGATCCCCCGCCTCTTTTCTTCTACATCATAAAAATCGCATCCCGCATGTTTTTTGCTGTCATGATTGCAGTATCTTGGACCTTTACGGATCAATACCATGACCTACAAGATGCAAAACGAGTCTATTCCATCTATAGTGCCGCTTATTTCTTCGGTACCATTATTGCAGGAACAGCCATCAACCTACTGATCGACAGAATCGGTTTTTCTGGCCTTCTTTTATGTTCAGCTATCTCCATTTTTGCAGCATTTCGTGAGGCAAAAAGAATCGCTCTCAAAGCAAAGGCTGTACATGATGATAGTACTGAAGGGATTTTCTCAGGAAACAGGGATTCCTTTGCTTCTTTAATTCGCCTCATTTCACGATCTCATTTTGCCATCATTCTTTTGCTATTAAGCCTATTTGTGCAACTGCTTCTTACGGTGACTGAATTCAATTACATGGAATCCTTCGACCGAGCTTTCAATACTCTATCCGCTCAAAGAGGAGAAGGACAAATTGCCGAGTTTCTTGGTAAATGTAGGGCGTGTATCTCCTTCTGCAACATCATCATTGGCTTTTTTATTTATGGTCGGTTTGTTCGAAGAACGGGACTCAACAATGCTATTTTGGTCACACCCCTTTTCTTTTTAGCTGTTTATACTGGCTGGCTCTTCTGCGATGGAATCACTTTAGCAGTCCTAGGTCTTGTAGCTGTCGATGGGGTGTTGTTTACGGTAGAAGACAATTGTTTTAACCTATTTTCTAATGCCGTTCCCACGAAACTTAAATCAAAGGTCCGAATCATCAATGATTCCTTTTTTGAGCCCATTGGCATGCTCATCAGTGCCTTGCTTTTGTTCGCAATTCACCGAGGAAGTCATTGGCTAGGATTTGGATTGAGCATCATAGTGTTGCTTTTAGCCTTTACAATTCGCTCCATTTACTCCAAAGCTATTTTAATCAATCTCAAAGACAATGCTCTTCATTTCGAAAGGAAAGTCAGAGATTGGCTCTCATCCTTAACCCGCCGTGAACAAAAAGAGGCAAAAAGAGATATTCTCACAGCTCTTCGGTCCAACTCGGAAGAGACGCAGCTTCTCGCAATGGATGCTCTTCTTGAATTGGGAGAGGTATCGGTACTTCCCGACATCCTACAAGCAGCCAGACGCTTAGGGACAATATCAAAAATCGAGCTCATCCGCCTTTTTGATAATAGCCCCTTTGGCAATGATTCCAGAGTAATAGAGGCCATCGATCAATGGACTTATGAAAATGAATCTGCTGAACTATCGAAATGGGCCAATTTCTATCTAGCCAAACGAGGTCTGCATCATCCAGAAAAGGGGGAAGAGGACCTGGATCACCCAGACCTCTTTTTGAGAGGCGCTGCCATTCTTACTTTAAAAAAATCTTTAGCCAATCAATCCTTAGATTACGCTGCACTCAACCGTACGATTGCGTCCAAAAAACTGGAGTTGATGCTAAAATCAGAGCGCATTGATGAAGTGAGCATGGCTTTGGATATTCTGGCTGAAGAAAGCTCTTCAGAGGCGGCTGAAAGAGCTCTACCTTTTCTATCGCACGAATCTGTCCTTGTCAAACGCTCCGCAGCCCGCTGCATCGCGCGCCTTTCAGACAAAAAACTCAGCAGACATGCTCCCCGTATGATCGAAGAGCTCGAGGCAGCTCGCGACAATACATTCCGACTTTTCCTTCTCGATGCATTAGGAAAGATTGCCGATTCCACCACACTGAAAGAAATTCTCTTAGCCAGCATCCACTTTCGTCCCAATGAAAGAAGAAGAACGGAAGAGATCCTCATCAAAATGGGTTTAAAAATCGTTCCGCTTCTTATTGTTATGACAAAAGATATTGCCCTTCCAGAGCGCGCAAGAATTTTAGCAGGAAAAATTTTAGGACGTTTAGCCTTGCCACAACTGCAAGCAAATTTAATTGACATCCTCGATATTGAAATCGAAAGGGCCTATTTTTATTTCTATTTTGGTCATACTATTCAAAATCAACATCCTCTCCATGATCTTGAAATGCTGCAAAGCGCCCTTCTTTCTGGCTATCAGTCTGTGATTGACTTTATCATTCATCTTTTGGGTGCCGCTAAATCTCTTGAAGATCCCGAATTATTAGTCAGAGCTCTTCATAGCCGTAATGCGAAAATTCATTCTCACGCGGTAGAAAGTCTTGAAAAAACTTGCGACACTCGAATCTTTCGCTTAATTACACCTCTTATCGACGACCTTCCCTTAGAAGAAAAAATGGCAGCTTGTTTGAATTGGCAAGGAGATTATCCAAAACTTACTTTATTTGAACTGCTGGCTAAACTCGACGAATCTCCCTCTCTCTTTGATAAAGTCGTCGCCATTCGACTCAAGGTGCAACTTCAGATGCCCAACTGGAGACAGCAACTGCGCGAGCAGATGAAATTGTCTGATGAAACTTTCCACCAATACGCTTACGAGTTACTAGAATCATGAAAAGTTTGATTGAAAAAGCTTTCTTTTTAAAAAAAGTCCGTATCTTCCATGAACTTGATTTGGAACTACTTCTTTCCATAGCCGAAAAACTGCATGAAGACGATTACGATGCAGGAGAAAAAATTTTCACTCCAGGACAAGTCGCCAACCGAATTTATTTCATCGCACAAGGAACGGTCCTCATTTCAGATGAAAAAATGAAACCCTTAGCAGAGCTCAGCGCAGGTGAATACTTTGGTGATGAATCCCTTTTTAACGAACAATCTCGAAGCTATATTGCTGTATGTAAAAAAGATGCGCTCTTTCTAACCCTCTCTAGAAGCCATCTTCTATCCATTATTTCAGAGTGTCCCTCTGTTGCAGTAACTTTATTACAAGCTTACGCACAACAACTGCCCTGTCGTCATAAGGGAGTTCTGGCTACCTTATGAAAATTAGAACCAAACTTCTTCTTTTCTTGCTGCCTACTTTTATTGGTAGTATTGCTTTAGTGTCGAGTCTCTTGGCGTATAATTGGTACGGAGAAATCGTCGATGGATTTAAAACCCGACTCAAATCAGCTGTCATCGCGGCTGCAGCCATGACTCCTCTTGAGGAAGAAAAAATGGGACAAATTCGTCAAGATCTGGGTATTAGCCATCTTTACATTGTCTCGGCGTCATCATTAGCGCACATTCCCAAGAAAGACATCTATATCACTCCTATCTATAAAGGAAACGAAGGAAACGTAATGACTGGTTACGCTCCCATCTATGACACCGATCAAAAAATCACCCAATTCATAGCTGCAGACATTAGCGTAGATCTCATCGATGAAAAATTTCGAGACAGTCTTTTTCTTATTCTTATAAGTGCAGGATTTACCAGCCTCATGATGGTGTCTACTCTTTATTTTATCGCCAATCGAATTTCTCAACCCATTCAAAAATTGAACAATACAGCCCTAGCTATTGCCGCAGGACAATATAGAGAATCGATCGAAGCGGAAGGACCCAAAGAAATTGCGGAGCTTGCCAATACACTCAATACCATGAGTGAATGCCTTCATGAAAATATCAATCGTCTCAAAGAAAATTCTCTTTTAAGAGAGCGAATGTATGGAGAATATGAGTGCGCAATGCTTTTACAACACCTCATGCTCCAAAAAAACATCGATGACTGTAGATCAGATGCTACCGCTGTCAAATCAATCACCTTTTTCTCAGAAAATCCTAAGGGCCTACTACTTGACTTTCCTAAATCAGAAAATCCCTATCTTTTCTTCATTCATATGGCTGAGGCAGAAGAAGAAGGTTTTGAAGGAATGTATCAACTTTTAACCCAATATAAATTTTCCAAAGAAAGCCAAGCGCACACCTCACTTCTTTTTCATCGCGTCACCTCAACTCTTGAATGCAAAGGATCTCAATTGCCTTTAATTTGGTCGCTCGAAGGGGGAAAATTTCTTTCGACAATAGGTGAAAAAACTCAGGTCGAATCAGGCGATTTCTTTTTTCTTTTCAATCAAGGACTTCTATCCTTTTATAAAGAGTCACAAAAAATCACAGATCTACTCGCCAAAGTACTCAAAATTTTCGCTCAAGATGGCCTAGAAACAACTTCTGCTATGCTCCACAAAGAGCTCGCCTTTGCGACAAAACGAAAGGATTTAGAAGAAGATATTCATCTGCTCTGCTTCCAAATTTTAAATCCTATTACAAATAAATAACTTGAACAAAAGGAAACGCTACCACATAATCGCACCTCTTCATCTATAGGAGGAGTTTTATGCTAGCCACTTTCAGTCAATCTGTCTATCATTACCACCCATGCCAATATGCAAATGGTCACTTCCAGAAAGCGCAAAGAGCCCTCATGGACTCGTCGCAATCCATTCTCTATCGAATCACCTCAGCTGCGCTAGAAGCCATCTTAGCTAGTAGTTATCTACTCATAGAAGCACTGGTGTTCATACCTGGAAAATGGGTCTATACTTGTTTTTTTTCAAAAGAACCTTCTACAACATCTGCTCTTACGGCTCCTTCCCCTAATACTCCTTCTGTTTTTGTAGCCATACAAAATGAAAATCCTATCATTCAAAGACCCGCTACAGATGTAATCATTCCTCAATTAACTTTTGGAGATGGATTTGCCACAACTGTTTCAGAGCCATGGGGCTTTTCTCCTATGGAATTATCAGGCGGCGTTATTTTCACAATGGATATCCAATCAAGGTACCCAGATGGTTCTGTTCCAGGCTATTTTAACATAGATCGTGAGCTAATAGATTTCCAACGTCGAAATGGAATTACTTTCCCTTTGCATTTATCCCCAGAACATCCCGTGAATCTATCTGAAGAAGCTCTTAGAGCCGCAGGAATTCCAACGAATGCGAAAGCTTTTCAATTCATGTATCCTGGAGCTTTAAAGATAAAATTTGACAATCCACGAGAAAATACACCAGCCAACAAAGCCCGTATCATCGGTCTCATCAAAGATCAACTTCGCCTACCCCTGCAACAATTACTTCTCGTTGGAGCGTTTCTTTATTTCTCAGATAGAGACTGGCCACCAGGAGGGGGCACCAGAGGAATTGCAGGTATCAATGTTCTGACTCCAGGAGGAAATCCATCCGATGGAAATCGCAAACAACTCTATTTTGGACAAGCCAAAATTGTATCTCAGCCTATCATAGATCAACTACGGCATTGGGCCGACCTAACAGATCGTTACTATAGTGAAGGTAGCCCACCAACTATTAGAGATTACCCAGCAATGTGTCCAATTACCGTAGGCCCTTTTCGCGATAAAAAATTCACTCATTTCGAATGGTTAGAGCCTGACAACGAACTCATTCAAAGCATGTGCCGAGAACTACACGATCCCAATTTTGGAAAAGCTGGTGTATTTGTTTATTTCTCAAGAGAAAACCCCGCTTTAAGCTGCATGCTCCCCGTTACAGGACCTAATGAATGGAGAGCACTGATGCGCAACACAGCTTATTTACAAATTGATCAACCTGAAGGAACGCCTTCCGTCCATGCATTCACAGCAGATTCCTGCATTGTCTGCTTTGACCCTGAACAAACAATCGACAAACTTGTCCGATTGCATCCTTGCAACCATATGCAAATTTGTCGTCCTTGCGCTCAGCACATTCAACAAACAACCAATAAATGCCCTACTTGCCGAACACCCATTGAAAACATAGATCAACCCAATCTACAAGCTGCCGTGGCCTATAGGCCTTACACCGAATTAGGGGCGTTTCGTCTACCTCTTAAAGCTGTTTCTTTGACGCAGCTCAATCCGCTGAACTTCTTAATAGAAAAAGAATGTTTCGCATCTCCCAAAACAATCGTTCCAGCGCCATTAAGACAAGCCTTGGGCCTATCTCAAGATATCACGCATGTTAAGTTTTTATATCCCCTTTACGGAAAAGGCTTAGACTCAACTTGCTCTTACTTAAATATTGTTAAGGAAGCTATTGCCTCCGATTCACAACATGCAAAAACGCTAGAAGGATTGGTGGCAGCAGGAGGGTTTATATTTTATAATTCGAGAGGAGACGTTCAATCGTTATATGCAATTTTGCCACCCAACTCTCCTGTAAGAGCCGATGCAACTCTTCCTCTTACGCCCCAACCCGCAACGACAGACACAATTTCCGCAGAGCTTACAAAACTAAAAGATCCTACTCAAGAAAACTACAACCTATGTCGCACCACTCTACAAAGCCTTTTACCGTTTGCCAAGTATTTCCAATGGAAGGATAATAGATTTGTCTACTCAACAGGTAACGGGGCTTCTTGGCAAGCCTCTTTGTAAACAGCTCACACCATCTAGCAAAAAAAGCGACTACTGCAAAGAGGCCATAAAAACCTCAAGCTGAGTCGCTTTTTTTAGGAAGTCAACGGAAAAATTTACGCGTTAGTTTTGCGTTTTTCGATGTAGCTAATGACATCAGCTACAGTTTTGAGTTTTTCTGCATCTTCTTCTGAAATTTCAAAACCAAAACGCTCTTCAAAAGTCATGATTAACTCAGTGAGATCGAGCGAATCGGCATTCAAATCCTCTACGAAAGATTTCTCCGGCGTAACATCATCTATATCAACACCCAACTGTTCCACGATGATGTCGATGATTTCTTTTTGTATTTTCATATATTTCCTTATTTTTCGAATTTTACATAACCATTCCACCATCGACCGCGATCACTTGACCTGTGATATAATTCGCAAAATCGCTGGCTAAATACAAAGCTGCATTGGCCACATCGAGGGGCTGCCCGATACGGTTCAATGGTATCTTTGAAAGAATCGTCTCTTTCACCTGCTCAGAGAGACCTTCGGTCATTTGAGTTTCTATATATCCAGGAGCCACGCAGTTGACTCGTACACCACGGCCAGCCAATTCTTTGGCTAAAGATTTCGTAAACCCTATCATCCCTGCTTTAGATGCAGCATAGTTTACTTGTCCAGCATTTCCTGTCAAACCAATAATTGAACTGATATTGATGATACAACCAGATCGAGCCTTCATCATTGAGCGGGCTAAAACATGACAAGTATTATAGACAGATTTTAAATTCACTTCCAAAACTCGGTCCCAATCTTCCTCACTCATCCGCATCAAAAGACTATCGCGAGTCATACCCGCATTATTGACTAAAATATCAATCTTTCCCCATTCGGATAAAAGTTTGGAAAGAACCTCTTCCACCGCTTTGGTTTTTGAAACATCTACAAGAAAATAAAGAGATTTTTGTGAAAGATCTGCACGAGATTGTTGTATCTCAATCAAGGCTTGTTCAGCCCTTTCTTTGTTAGTGCCCAAAATAGCTACATCAGCACCATAGGCTGCATAAAGAGAAGCAATAGCCTTTCCAATGCCTGCTGTTCCACCGGTAATGACAGCCGTTTTCCCTTTCAAAAGCAAATTCATGCATTACACCTTTCAGCCATTATATCTAAATCAGCAACTTTTTCTATTGACAAAGCAAGACCTGGAACCCCAATCTTTCGATTCAATCCAGACAAAGTTTTTCCACAGCCTATTTCTATGTAAGTATCAATCCCCTTCATAGATAAAATTCCTTGTTCCCAACGAATAGAGCTCGTGACTTGACACACTAAATTACGACGCATCTCTTCAATAGAAGATACAAGATTCCCAGGAACATTCATCACAAATCCTATAGAACTAGTCTGAATCGGCGCCTGACCCACAAAAGGTGTTAATCCCTCCTGAGCTGACTGCATCAACGGACTATGAAAAGCCCCTTGAACGCTTAAAGCAATCACCCGTTTAGCCCCTTTTACTTTCAACAAAATAGACGCTTTCTCTACTGCATTCCGAGTCCCCGAAATGACCGTTTGACCAGGAGCATTATAATTGGCAATCCAAACATTTTTCTGACCTAACAGAACAGATTCAATCTCCTTGGCATCAAGGCCTAATATAGCTGCCATAATGCCAGGCGCTTTTTCACAGGCTAAATTCATCAACAAAGCCCTTTTCTCGATTAAAAGAAGAGTCTCTTTAAAGCTCAATCTTTTGGATGCGTGAAGAGCTGTGTATTCACCCAAACTCAAACCAGAACAAATTCGAGGTTGAATATGCGGCATCTGCTGTGCCATGGTTCTTAAAATAGCCACACTCACGATAAAAATTCCCAGCTGGCTATATCTCGTTTCCGTTAAAGTTTCTTCAGAGCCTTCAAAAATCACCTGAGAAACGCTTTCATTGAGAATCTCATCGGCCTCCTCAAAGGTCTCGTAAGCCACCCTGAAATTTTCAGCAAAGTCCTTACCCATGCCAACGTATTGCGATCCCTGTCCAGGAAACAAAAAAGCAAACGAATCACTCATCGCTCATCCTTAATAGTGCAGCTCCCCAAGTAAGACCTCCACCAAAAGCTGTGAGCAAAATTTGCTCTCCACGCTGAATAGAATGTCCTTTGAACAACTCATCAAGAGCTATACCAATTGAAGATGCCGAAGTATTTCCATATTTTTCAAGAGTCTTAACGATCTTCTCAGAGGGCAAATTTTCAAAACGCTTAGCAATCGCATCGATAATTCGAATATTAGCTTGATGGGGAATGAACCAAGCAATCTGAGATTCTGTAGAACCCGCCTCTTCCAAACATTCCTTACAAGCAGTTTCCATTCGACGTACGGCATGCTTAAATAATTCATTACCAGCCATTTTTATGTAATGTTGTCCAGAGGCCACTGTTTCAGCAGATGCTGGTTGACGAGACCCCCCTGCAGGGAGCATAAGAAGTTCCGCCTGTTCCCCATCTGCACCCAACTTTACATTTTCTATGAAAAGTCCAGCCCCTTTGGACGACACGACACAGGCTGCCGCTCCATCACCAAAAAGAATGCATGTAGATCGGTCTTTATAATCAGTAATAGAGGAAAGTTTTTCTGAAGCTATAACCAAAACATTTTTATAAATTCCAGTTTCCACCCAAGCTTTGGCCATAGAAAGAGCATAAAGATACCCAGAGCAAGCCGCCTGAATATCGAGAGCGCCCGCATTCTTAGCTCCTAACTCCCTCTGGATCAGACAAGCCGTACTAGGGAAAACATAGTCTGAAGTGAGAGTCGCTACGAGAATAAAATCTACCTGTTCGGGGTCAATATGCGCATGAAGCAGCGCCGCCCGAGCCGCCAGGAGACCCATCGAGGAGGTATATTCATCAGATCGAGCCAACCTTCGCTCTTTCATACCTGTTCGAGTGACAATCCACTCATCGGACGTTTCCACCATCTGTTCCAAGTCCTTATTCGTAAGAACCCTTTCAGGAAGATAAGAACCTGTACCTATAATTTTTGCTTTTCCAATCATTTTTTTGAATTCTATCATTCGAATTGAATGGGTCTGAGTTTACCTGATTGCGATTTAAAACAAAAAGGAAGAAATCATTTCACAGCAGACAGTGTAAAAAAAAATTAGATCCATTCACAAGCTTATAAAACTCCAATATAATCGGTTTTTAGTCTGCCGCAAAAGCCAATTTTTCAGGTTCTTTGGGTATAACTACATAACATGCGACGCCACTTACACATTCCGCTCATTTTCCAAATATTTTGACTTATTGGTGCTGGTTTTCTATAATTTGGCGATTCAAAGGATTGACTCTCATCATGCCAAATCGACCCAGACCGCATCTTCTTAAATCGCGCATCTTACTTTCTCTGCTATTTTCCTCAATGATTTCTCCACTAGTTAGTGCCGAGCTTTATGATGACAAAAAAGTGTCACATATTGAAATCGTAATCGATGCGCCTGACATTCAATCTGCTATAGATCCTAAACCGATTCTTTCCAGAATGAAAACAAGGGAAGGAGATCATTTTTCTCAACTCACGTTTGATAGCGACTTAAAAACTCTCGCTGAAGAGTACGAACGCGTAGAGCCTACCCTTAAAGTCAAAGATGGTAAGATCTGTATCGAAATTCGAGTCTCTCCCAAACCTGCTATCCATCAAATCCTCTGGAATGGCAACAAACAGTTGAGCACTTCCACTCTTCAAGAAGAGCTCGACATCAAACCCAATACCATCTTCAATCGGAACGCGTTTAATAAATCTTTCAATAAAGTCAAAGAACTCTACTTTAAAAAAGGATATTTTGAATCTCAGCTTTCCTACTCCATTCAACCCATTGCAGGCTCCCCTCAAGTCGACATCCTGATCGAAATACAAGAAGGTAGCCCCGGTTATATTAAGAAAATTACTTTCTCTGGATTCAGCAGTACTGAGCAAAAAGAGCTCGAAGAGCAAATGTATCTAAAGAAATATAACTTTCTCATCAGTTGGCTCTCTGGTAGCGGAGTCTATCGCGATGAGGCTCTAGAACAAGATCGCATGACCATCCTCAATTATTTACAAAATAAAGGTTACGCGGACGCCCATGTCGATATTTTGCATAAAGATGATCTCCAAAGCGGCAAACTCATCATTGAAATCATCGCAGAGAAAGGACAAATCTATCGCTTCGGAGAGATTCATTTTGAGGGAAATAGTTTGATCTCTCTAGAAGATCTAGAGAAAAAGTGTTCTATTTCTAAAGGAGATCTTTTTTCTCCTGAAAAAATGAGAGCCACAGCCCAATCAATCAAAGATTTTTACGGACAAAAAGGCTATATTGATGCCGCCGTTCAAGCTGAACCTGAATTGAAAGAAGACGAACCTACATTCGACATTCATTTTAATATCGACGAAGGCGAGCAATATAAAGTAGGACTCGTCCACATCTTTGGCAATTTTTCCACAAAAAGCAATGTCATTCTTCGGGAATCACTTCTCGTTCCTGGAGAAACTTTTGACTCTCGAAAACTCAAAGCTACGCAAGACAGACTCGATGCCGTAGGGTATTTTAAAAGCGTCAATGTGTATGCAGTTCGCACTCCTGATGATGCAAATCTCGGAGAAAATTACCGAGACGTCTACATCGAAGTAGAAGAAACCTCCACAGGCAATGTCAGTCTTTTCATGGGCTTTAGTTCAGCCGATGATGTATTTGGCGGCCTTGACTTAACTGAAAGAAATTTCAACGTACGTGGGTTGGGTAAAGCGCTCACTGGAAAAATTTCTGAGCTACGCGGCGGCGGGGAATTCTTCCACACCCGCATCACGGTCGGTAAAAAACAACACAACACTCTCATTTCCTGGATGGATCCCTATTTCAACGATTCTCTCTGGCGCTTAGGCACAGAAGTTAGCCATACATTCAGCGAACTCCAAGAAAACATGAAAGTAATCACCTATGGCGGGTCTGTATATACCAATTATCCTCTGTCCACCTTTTGGACTGTAGGTATGCGTCAACGGCTTCGCCATTCCACAGACCATCTCTCTTTAAGTCCAAATGGAAGCTCAGAACAAGCACAACGCTCCCTCGAAGAACAAAGAGCCTTATTAGATCAAAAAGGACTTGTCTCTGCATTTAGCGGCAATCTCAACTATGATTCGACAGACAATGCATACAAACCTCATCGAGGCTGGCGCTCTTATTTTGAAACAGAAATTGCAGGCATCGGTGGTAACTATCAATTTTTTAAAACCAGCTACATCAATAGCATCTATTTCCCAATCACTAAAAAGGGAACGCTGAAATTCCGAGCTGATTTTAAATACTTAATTCCCTTTGGGAAAACAAGTCAAAATAACGTTCCCTATAGTGAAAGGTTTTTTCTGGGTGGAGAAACCACAGTGCGAGGCTACAAACCTTTTCTTCTCGGACCTGTGATTCACTTACTCAATGACAAAGGAAAACTCAGACCAACCGATACCGCTAAAGGAGGTCTTGCCTCCAGCCTTGTTTCTTTAGAATATAATTATGAAATTTTCCATATGCTCGACATCTTTGCTTTCACAGACGTAGGAAGCGTTACTTTTGGAAAAGTTCCTGTCGATCACATCCGTCCCACAGCAGGCGTGGGTATTCGTCTAGATATCGGAAATCGAACTCCTATCATGGTTGGATGGGGCGCTCCTCTAGTCCGAAAAGATCGACATAATCACAAATGGCAAAAAGTCTTCTTTTCTATGGGCGGACAATTTTAACAAAAACAAAAAAAGGACATCACATGCGCAAATCTTTCCTCTCAACTGTAGTTACCTTAGGATTACTGACCACAGGTTTTGCCTCTGACATTGGCATTGTCAATTTTGGCACCTGTCTATCTGAATCCAAAATTGGTAAAAAAGAACAAGGAAATATAGAGGCTCTTCGAAAACAAATGAGCGCTATGATGACAGAAACCGAGAACAAACTACGCGATCTCGATGCAAAATTTGCAGATAGCGAATATCTCGATAGCCTGTCTCCCCAAGCCGAAGAAGAAATGAAAGCAACCCATCAAAGTCTCCAAGAAGATTTAGGTCGTTACCAACAGCAATTTTATCAAATGATTCAGGGCGCTAACTATCAACTCGTTCAAAAAATGAGCAACAGCATTTCTGCTGCATCAGAAAAAATTGCCAAACAAAAAAAATTCAAATATGTCATCAATAAAGAAGCCTGTTTCTATGTGGGATCTGATTTAGATGTCACTCCCCTCGTAATTCAAGAAATGGACAAAACGTTTGAATTAGAAAATAAAGACAAAAAACTCTCCGACAACAGTGAACTAAACCAACAAGATACTAGCACAGTAGAGTCCGCAGCTGTTGATGAGGCAGGTTAATGTCTAAGAGTTTTACCCTTGCAGAACTGGCTACCCAAACGGGTGCCCAGCTTATTGGAGATGGGACGACTCGCATCACTGGCATTAATACTCTCAATGAGGCAAAACCAGAAGATGTATCTTTTCTTGCAAACCCACGCTATCGAGAGGCGATGAAACTCTCCTTAGCGGGGGGACTTTGCGTAGATTTTAACACCCCGCTCACCGAAGGGAAGAACTACCTTCTTTCCCACCATCCATCTCTCACTTTTCAAACCATTGCGGAGCTTCTTTTACCTTCAGGGCAATCAGGATTTGTCGGCATCCATCCCACAGCGATCATCCATGAAACGGCTCAAATTGGACCTAACGTCACCATTGGTCCTTATACAGTCATTGATCGTAACGTAAAAATCGAAGAGGGAACCATTCTAGGCGCTCATATTTCCATTGGTTTTGAGGTGGAAATCGGTAAACATTGTCATTTCTATTCTGGTGCCACTGTTCGTGAAAGATGCTACATCAAAGATCATGTGATCTTACAGTCTGGCGCAGTCATTGGATCTTGCGGCTTTGGTTTTGTTACAGATACCTCAGGGCACCACCAAAAACTAGAACAACTAGGAATTGTCATTTTAGAAGACAATGTAGAAATTGGCGCGAATACTACCATCGACCGATCCCGTTTCAAAGCAACTATCATTCGACAAGGTACGAAAATTGATAATTTATGCCAAATTGCTCATAACGTAGAAATTGGAGAGGACAATCTGATTGCCGCACAAACAGGTATTGCAGGATCTTCAAAAACAGGAAGGCATGTCATGCTCGGTGGACAAGTAGGCATTGTAGGTCATGTAGCTCTTGCAGATAATGTAATGATCGCCTCTCAAAGTGGCGTCAGTAAAGATCTCTCTTCCGGCAAATACCGAGGCAGTCCAGCCATTGCCTTTAATGAATACCAAAGACAAGAGGTCCATGTTCGAAAAATAGGCGATTATGTGGAATGGATAAAAAAATTAGAACAAAGGCTGATGGCTCTTGAGAGTTCGATACAAAATACCCCCTCTACTTCTTAAAAAACATTGCCATCTCTTTTCAGACACGTTATGAAGAGAGTATGATCGAAATTTATTTCAAAACCGTTCGAGACCTAGAATTCAATAAAATCGAAGAGTTTCGAGCTGGCAGCTGGATTTATGTGAAAGAAGCCAATCTCGATGATCTGGCTCGTATTTCTAAAGAGACCGGCCTCGATCTTGCGGACATCAGAGATAGCCTAGACAGATATGAACTACCTCGAATCGAACAAATTAAAGACAACATCGTCCTATTTATTAGACATCCAGCAGAACAAGAGTTTGGTTTCTACACACAAACCCTTACCATTATTTTAACCAATAACTTCGTCATTGCTATTTCTCCCACTCGCAGCGAAATCATCGAAAATCTCATTTCTGGCAATACAGCTCTAACAACCACACAAAAATCAAAACTCATTTTGCACATTCTCTTAAAAATCACACAAGACTTCACCAATAGCATCAAACGTACACGCCACGCCATCTTAGGCTATGAGACAACAACTGAGATCGTAGATAATAATGCCATCATTGTTCTGACTAAAAACGAAGAAATTTTAAACCAATACCTAACAGCCCTAGTTCCCGTAAGAGGCGTTCTTGAAACCTTGGAACAAGGACGTTATATGAATTTTTATGAAAACGATCTCAATCTCCTCAATGATCTCATGAATGCGATCAGGCAATCCGAAGATGTTTGTAGGGTCAACATTAAAAGTATTAGATCTCTACGCGATTCCTATCACATCATTTTTACCAATAACGTCAATAGAACTATTAAACTGTTAACAGCTCTAACCATTATTTTTTCTATTCCCACTATTATAGCCTCTATTTATGGTATGAACGTAGCTCTCCCCTTTCAAACAAACCCTTATGCATTCATCATCATTATGGGCATCACTCTATTAGCCTCTATCCTATCCATTTTTTGGTTCATCAAACAAAAATGGATCTAGTAAATAATTTACATACCAGGCAAAATGTTTCTCCTTAAGATGGAGAATATGAAATGCTTAGATGGTTGTTTTTAGCCGCTGCCATAGGCGGAGCTGCTCAAGAAAGATATGTAGAGACTCTCTACCCAACCTGGGGTCAATCCTTTGCAATGACCCATGTTATTCACCGCGAAAAAAGTGACTTCTGGGACCTAGTCATTTTTGAAAATCCTATTTTTGGTAAAGTTCTAGCTATTGACGGAACGATTCAACTTACAGAAAACGACGAATGCAGCTATCACGAAATGATGGCCCATGTCCCTCTTTTAACCCATGATAACCCCACATCCGTTCTCATTATTGGAGGAGGAGATGGTGGCTTACTCCGAGAGGTTCTCAGACATGAAACGGTAAAAAAAGTTGTCTTGGTCGAGCTCGACAATCGGGTGATGGAAATCACAAAAAAATTCATGCCTAAAGTTCCTGGCTCTTCCTTTGAAGATCCTCGCCTAGAGCTAATCATCCAAGATGGCTCAAAATACATCAAAGAACAGGGCCCCAATTTCGATGTAATTTTTTGTGATTCTACAGATCCTATAGGACCTGCAAGAGTTCTTTTTTCCTCTGAGTTTTATGGGGATTGTAAAGCCAGGTTGCATCGAGGAGGCATCTTAGTCATTCAAAATGGAGTCCCCTTTCTGCAAAAAGACGAACTTCAAATGACCTATAGAAATCGTAAACCCCATTTCAAATCCATAGGCTATTATCTCCTCGCTTTTCCGACCTACGCAGGAGGATTTACTGCCCTCGGGTGGGCCAGCGACAGAAAATATACGGTGTCCTCAAAAACACTACAGGCAAGGCTTGCCCGCGTTAAAGGGACTATGAAGTATTACACACCTGAAATACATAAAGCCTCTTTTTGCCTGCCCCAATACATGCTCGATGCATTGACAGAGGTGGACTAAGAGGTCTAACGTATAGAAAAGCGCAGGATACTGCGCTTTTTTATGACATCAACAGCTCAGGATTTTCCAAAAACCTTTGCACGGTTTTGATGAATTGAGCTGCAGCTGCACCATCAACTACTCGATGATCTGCTGAGAGCGTCAATGCCATTTTTTTTCCTGAAGAAATCACCCCATTTTTCACCCAAACGCATTCTTCTATAGCACCAATTGCAAGAATGCTGGATTGCGGAGGGTTGATGATGGCACAAAAATCAGTGACGCCATACATTCCCATGTTCGAGATCGTAAACGAGCCTCCCTGATATTCTTGAGGCTGTAATTTACCCGACTTAGCTCGAAGTGCGAGCTCTTTAACCTCTTGAGAAATTTTTTCAAGGTTTTTCTCATCCGCACCTCGCACAATCGGAGTGATCAATCCTCCATCAACCATCACAGCTACTGAAATATCGATCCTCTTAAAAAGCACTAAAGACTGATTAGCTAAGTTAAATCCACTATTCATACCTGGATGCTCTTTCAGCGCCAAGCTACAAGCGCGTATACAAAAATCATTGAAAGTGATCTTGAGTCCCTTTTGTTTCAGCTTCTCTTTAGCATCGCAAAGAGGCTCCGCATCCACTTCTTGACGCACATAAATGTGCGGAATAAAACTTTTCGCCTCTTGCAAACGTTGAGCAATCACTCGTCTCATAGGAGATAAGGGAATCTCTTCATATGGACCCGAAAAGGGACTTAAAATGTCTCTTTGAGACAAAGAGGCTGTTTGATTCAGAGGAACCGAATCAAGATCACGACTAACTACACGTCCTCTAGGACCCGACCCTTGCACTGTCGACAGATCAATTCCCTTTTCTTTCGCCAATTTTTTAGCCAAAGGAGATGCCACGATGCGTTGGAAAGGCTCTTTTTTAGGCAATTCAAATGTCTGTTTAGCAAGAGGTGGTTTTGGCGTAAAGCTCGTCTGTTGATGCAGAGAAAATGAGGGCTTGGTCTCCATGGATGAGACTACTTTTTCAGGAGTGTAGCCGTCGATATTTTCATTAGCTTTTTCTGTAAATATAGCAATAGGCTGATTGACTAAAGCGCGCCCTCCTGTGGGCACTAAAATCTTACGTAAATAACCACCATCTAAAGCGTTGTGCTCAATAGTAGCCTTATCAGTTGCCACCTCTAGAAGCAATTCCCCCGCCTCGACACGATCTCCTTCTTTCTTATGCCATTTAGCAATATGCCCCTCTTCCATGGTAGGAGACAATTTAGGCATGGTCACAGTAAATGGCATAACACAACCTTATGTGAAGAATGAAAATTAACAATCATACATTATCAAAGCTCCTCAATATACAATAGACTAGATTTTTGATATACCCAAAGACTCTTCAGCCAATCGCGGCGTTAAAAATGCTTCGATTTTTTCAGCTAAAAATGATGGATCACGGAACTCTTCATTATGTCTCTCTCTGATCCCTAGAAACAATTTGTGAGCCCTGGGACATTCGGGATCGTCTAATAAGGCTTTAGCTAATGAAGCATCAGCTGGTATCACTCCATCGCCTATAATAGAGGAACTATCAGCCAACTCTCCATACGTTGGTACTCTGGCAGTCTGTAAAATAATTTCTGGAGATTGCAATTTCTTTGAGGACTCAACAGAACTCATATTCCATCCTAAAAGTTTTATTAAAAAGCCCAATGGTTTGTTAGTAATAGAGGATACTGTCGTACTAAGATCAGAAAAAGTTCTGCTCTTTATAAAAACATATTGAACATCTTTTTGTAATGGATGAGTTTCTAAAGCGTCCCCTTGGACTCCACCACCTATCGAATGTCCATATCCAAAAATTTGTATAGCCCCTATACCCTTTTGCCGATCTTCTAAAAATCTAAGCATGGCACAATAAGCTTTTGCCATGGCCTGCCTACTAGGTAAACCAGAACTAGCTCCTACTCCTGGGTAATTAAAAACAATACCATTGCCATGAATGGCTGTTAAAATACGTTTAAAATCGGAACGTTCATTAACCAGCTTTTCTTCATAAAATTCACCGTTTCCATTCGACGCTAAAAGCCATCTACCATTGTGCAATGTGGAGACCTTGCCAACTATCACAGCATCTATTTGGTAACCATCGACCTCAATAGTAATTCGTTTGTATTTCCATTCATTTCTTAATTCAATACGTGACCTTTCAGCATTTACATAATTTGCAGGACATCCCATAAGACATGGACTGGCAGATGGCAGTAGAGCTATTTTCCCTACAAGACTATGCAGTAATTGATAAGTCCCTATTGGAAAAATGAGTACGGACACAATTTGTTTTACAATACGGATTATTTTGGACTCAGTATTCCACACATAGCTAGAGGGCAAAGCTTCATGCTTCAAAAAATCCCTCCTTGTAACAGCCAAATAATTACGTTGATTATAAAAAGCTCTGGCTCCGTGTAAACTGTCTTGAATATTACTTTCCAGCGAATGATATGGCGTCTGTACGCCAGGAAAAGGTAAGGATGTAGCGCTCATTTTGCCTTTGTTTTTGTTTTTTGAGGGTCAAATATATAATTAACGCCACATAAAAGCAACAAGTTGACGATAATACATAGTTATTATTTTATAATGTCACGTTTAATCTGCAACCGAGTATAATTCCCGTTCCGAAAATAAGGTGTTTTTATGAGTAGTATTATAGATATTTCTGGTGTTTCAGACGTTTCTTCAGAGTTATCGTCCGAATATAACACGTTAAAGAGCTTTGATGGCTGGGAAACTACAACTAAAGTCGCAGCTTTAAAAGTAGCCTCCTATTTGACAGACCCTATTTGTAAAGTGCGTGAATATTTTTATACTTTTTATATACTTCATGAGACTTGTAAGACCACCTCTCAAAAAGCCATGAACATCATGTGGCTTACATTCGGAATGATTGGATTTGCCATATTGACACCTTTTACCGCCCCGATTGGAGCAGCTATACGAGGCATAGTCTCTACCTTAGAGTCGAGGCCATATATTTATTTAAAAAGAGATGGAAAAGGAAAAATATTGCCTGATGATAAAAAAATAACTCTTGTCTCACACAATCAATGTTATATGCCTGCGGGTTTTTCTATTACAGATGGACAAGTAACACCAGCCTCCGACCGAAAAAGAATGGATGCAAATATACAAAAACTGAAATGCACAAAAGCAGATATACTTTGCATATATGAAGTTCCAGATATTTGTGATGCTGAATACATTTCTTCCCAATTGATAGAATATCCATTTGTTATTCCTGTTGCGGGCATACGGGGCGTTGGCCCCTCCTCTATGATGTACGTTGCAAGTAAATATGAAATCGATTCCATAGAATTCGTTCCTTTTAAAAAAGATACTGAGCTGACAGGACGAGCTCGATTCTCAGAAAAAGGATTTTTATCATTTGATATCAAAAGCTGTGGCAACAAAACGCCTTTTGCAACTGTTATTTCAACTCACTTACAACATTCAGAAATTCCTGCGGCACCAATATCAGATGATACTAAATCGAGAGCCATACAAATGAATAAAATTGCAAACCATATAAAAACGAAAATAAAGCAAGGCCACGCTGTCATTTTTACAGGAGATCTCAATCAAAACGAAACTGAGCTCAAAACCTTTCTAAAGACTCGTCAAATCAATTGGTTGCGAAGAGATCCGTTAGTTGAAGGAAAAACAACGTGGGATGGAGATCAATGGTGTGCTAAGCTTACAAGAAAACCTGTGTCTGGTAGCTTAGTTTTGGATTACACGTTTATTGCAGGTAAGGCCACTTCTATTTCTACACAAATTATGGACACGGGCTATTCCGGTCTTGAATTTCGAAAGGACGCAACATCAGATCATGCTCTTCTTTTCAGCACGATCACTGTTGAATGAATGAAGACTATGGCTCTATACCCAAATCAACTATATTAGAGACTGTCATTGAGTAAAAATTAAATTTTACTCTTGTTGGGATTACATTTCTTCCCTATGATCAGGCTTTAGAAACCAAAAGAAATAATGATTAAAAAAAAAAGAAGCAAGCCTGCTCTTCAAAAAACTGGCACAAAAAAAGACAAAGCCTTTCGAAATCTGACTCAATCTCTTCTCGAATACATTTCTGGAAAGCGCTACAAACCAGCTACTTACAAACAACTTATTGAACAGCTGCAAGTAGCTTCTTTCAATGAAGAACTACTTCGAGCCGTTTTAAATGACCTTGTGATCAGTCAACGCATCAGCCTCAAAAATGATCAATACATACCTCCTCGCTCATCAAATTTAATGACCGGGGTCATCAGTGTCCATCCGAAAGGATTCGGCTTCGTAAAAACCGGTAAAGATTCTTCAGATGTGTTCATTCCCAAACATGTCATCATGGATGCAGTCGATGGAGATTTGGTAGAAATTGAGGTCAATCCGATAGTATCCGCAAAAGGACCAGAAGGAATTGTGATCGCGATTTTGAAAAGAAGCAGAACCCACCTTGCAGGAACAATTACAGGCCATGGAAGAGGGGGCTATACAGCATACGCTCCTCTGCTGGGTGTAGACAAGTCAGTTATTGTAAAATCAGAACAACCTCTCAAAGAGGGCGATCGGATCATTTGTAAGGTGAGCACATGGAATAATGAACAAGATGTGGTAGAAGGAGATCTCACTCGTCTACTAGGTCATATTTCCGATCCTTCGATTGATGTCCAAGCGGCTATCGAGGAATTTGAACTGCTAAGCACTTTTTCTCATGAAGCTATAGAAGAGGCTCGCTCCTTTGGCAAAAAAGTGACTTTAAAAAATGATACGGATCGATTAGATCTAACGGAACTTGAGTGTGTAACGATTGATCCAGATACGGCTCGCGATTTCGATGATGCTATTTCTCTTACGATCGATATCAAAGGACATTTTCATTTGGGTGTCCATATCGCAGATGTGGCGCATTATGTGCGGGCAGATAGCCATTTAGACAAAGAGGCTGCAGCAAGATCTAATTCCACTTATTTTCCTGGACAATGCGTCCCTATGCTTCCAGAGGAGCTTTCCAATGAACTCTGCAGTTTGAAGCCTAAAGTCCATCGATTGACTCAATCGGTGCTGGCCGAATTAGATGATACTGGAGCTCTCGTTAAGTATGAGATTGTTCGAAGTATCATTAAAAGTAAAAAAAGATTCTCCTATAAAGAGGCCTTGGCAGTTTTAGAAAAAAAAGAAAAAAGCTCTCATGCACTTCTATTGGAAAGGATGGTGACTCTCTGCCATCTTCTAAAGAAAAAGAGAATGGAACGAGGCAGTATCGATTTTTCCATGCCCGATGATGTGATTCTTGTAGATTCTAAAGGAGTCCCTTTAAAAATCGAACGAATAGAATATGATATTACACATCAAATGATTGAAGAGTTCATGCTAAAGGCCAATGAAATTGTGGCGACGCATCTTAATAGCTCAAACAAAAAATTAATCTATCGCGTTCATGAAGAGCCTACGGCTGAATCTTTCAAGGATTTTTACGCTTTCGCAAGATCTTTAGGATTTACCTTGCCGGCTCAACCCGTCCATCGAGACATTCAAAAACTTTTTCAAGATGCAAAAGACTCTCCTTTATTACCACAACTATCTGTCAGTTTTATTCGCAGCATGAAACTAGCATGTTACGCATCAGATAATGTGGGTCACTATGGACTGGCTCTTGATTATTATTGCCATTTCACAAGTCCTATCCGCCGTTACACGGATCTGATCATTCAAAGACTTCTTTTTAATGAGATCCCAGATTCCTGCGATATTGATGCAATTGCTACAGCGTGTTCTGAAAGGGAAAGAATCTCTTTTCGCGCAGAAAGCTCTGTCGTAACTCTCAAAAAACTTCGGCTTGCTGGAACTTACTTCGACGCAGATCCTACAAAGGTCTATTCAGCGATCATCACCAAAATCAAACCTTTTGCTCTCTTTTTTGAGGTGGGCTTATTTGATCTAGAAGGAACATTTCATGTATCTGAAATCGAAAACGATTTTTACGAATATAATCCCACTAAAATGCTCTTGCGTGGCTCTCGCACAGGAAAAACTTTTGTGGCAGGACAATCGATTGAGCTGCGCCTGAAGGGAATCAACTACATCTTGCAACAAACACAGTGGGAGCTCGTGGCGCCTTCTTCAATCACCCTTCCTTATAAAAAGCGTAGACGGTAACATAACGAAGAGCATGAAAAAATACTTTCTTACAGGCCTTGCTACTCTTTTGCCATTAGCAATCACTTTGTGGATTGTCCTTCGGGTCATGAGTTTTTTGACTAAACCTTTTATGGGAGCTGTCAAAACATTAACGATCCTCAATCACTATGTACCCGAACCGGTCCTCCGCACCATAAGCGAGATCTTAGTACTTATTGGTCTTTTCTTCTTCACCCTTTTATTAGGCTTTGTGGCTCGAAAAATCTTCTTCAATCAAATTTTGCGTTTAGGCGAAAATCTTCTTCACAAAATCCCACTTGTCAATAAAGTTTACAAAACATCTAAAGACATCATTTCCTCCTTTTTCAATACAAGTAAACAGTCCTTTAAACAAGTCGTCATGATCCATTTTCCTCGCAAAGGCACCTATTGTTTAGGACTCATTACAAATGAGGCGCCCTCTACATGCAATGATGCTACACAAAAAGACATGGTGACTGTTTTTATCCCTACTACTCCTAATCCAACTTCCGGCTATTTAGTCTTAACGAAAAAAGATGATCTTATTTTTCTTAACATGAAAAGTGAAGACGCTATTAAGTACGTGGTCTCTTGTGCCGTCATCCAACCCACAAAGGGAGATGAACCATGAAAAAATATCTGATCACGGGATTGGTCATTTTGATGCCTGTAGTTCTCACTACAATGATCATTGCTTTTCTATTTGATTTCTTCACGGAGCCTTTTGTCCATATTATTGGACATTTTTTTGCTCTTGTTCAAATGCACTTTGCCTTCACTCTTTCAGATGGGTTGACTCTTTTTATTTCTCGTGTCCTCATCATCATCTTCCTTTTTATGTTCATCTTGACTCTAGGTATCGTGGCTCATTGGTTTGTCATCAAAAAGGTTCTCTCCGGCACTCACCATCTAATTTCGCGCATTCCTATAGTAAAATCTGTCTATAAAATAAGTCGTGAAATCATCTCTGCCTTTTTTGCTCTCGATGGAAAAAAAGCCTTCCACCATCCAGTACTCGTCCCCTTTCCATCCGACTCCCTTTTCTGTGTCGGGTTTAGCGCAGGTGAAGTTGCGAAAGAATGCCAACAAAAGATCGCAACTCCACTGATTTCTGTTTTTGTCCCAACAGCTCCACATCCTATTTCAGGATTTCTTTTCCTGATGCCTCAAACAGAGGTCCATACACTCAATATGACCAATGAAGAGGCCATAAAATTTCTTGTATCTTGCGGCATGGTCTGCCCCATGACTCAAGAAAGGGTCGATTTAAATGACCTCCCCTAATGTTCCCCTCACTCGTGTGATTTTTTTTCAAGTCCGTGATGTGGCCTCAAAATTAAAAAGAATACTCGAAACAGCCCAATTCCACTTTGAAAGAAAAGAATGCTTGCTCATTCTTGTGGAAGATGCTAAAGCGCAAACTTTTGTTGATGAATTTCTCTGGAAACAACCAGAAACCAGTTTTCTGCCCCACGTGGCTACCGACATTTTCTCTCAAGATCGCATTGCAATCACTAAAATAAAAAGCAATATCAATCAAGCCTCTATTGTGTTCAATCTTTGTCCAACGCCGCTATTCATTGAGGGACCCTTTAAAATAATCTATGAATTTGAAGATTTAACTGCTCCCAGTAAAAAAAACCTTTCGACACTACGATTTGATGCCTACAAACAAGCGGGCCTTTCCATCGAAGCTCGCTGATTATCAACCACTTAATTATAACTTGCCAAATAGTTAACTGCCCCTTATAATCGGTAGCTTTACTGGAGAAAACTATGACCCGGATGAGCAAGCAGTCTAGAAAAAGAGCTGTATCTCCTCGCAAGCCGAGCCCCCCTTCTATCAAAACCGGCCCAAAAAGAGACAGTCTTGAGCTTGGATATAAAATCCATACAAACGCCGTCATTGGCGACACCACTTCTAATCGATTCATTCCTAAAGTAGGTTACAAAGCATGAGTAGACACACAAGTTACGGAAAGAGCAATTTAGGCGCCAAAAAGAAAAACGTATTGAAGCGATTTGACCGAATCGCGGTTCTTCGTAAATTAGGTAAATGGGTTGATGGCACCAATGTAAAGGTCACAGGACTTCCAAAAACACCGACCTCTGCTTAATTTTTGAAAATAAATATTTATAATCGACAAAAAGCGCTCCTGCTTTCGCCTTCTTCTGTGAGGAAGGCGGTCTCAGAGCTTTGCCATTTTCTGCTCGTGTCTTGCGATGAAATTTCCTTTTATTTTGTCACCGAAAAAAAAATTTCCGAACTCCACGCCCAACACTTCAACGACCCAACCCCTACAGATTGCATCACTTTTCCTATAGACACCTCCTATCTGGGAGATATCTTCGTGTGTCCAAAGGTCGCTGTAGACTACGCCCAAAAGAAACATTTAGATCCCTTTCAAGAGACACTTCTTTACGTCGTCCACGGAATTCTTCATCTACTAGATTTTGATGATATGGAACCTAAACAAAAAAGTATCATGCGAAAAAAAGAAAAAACCTGTATGCATCATCTTAATAAGATCGGGATATCACTACATTCAAAATGACCACTTTCTTTCTCAAAAGTCTTTTTTTTCCTTTTTGTTTCCTTTTAGGAATTATCGTGCTAACCGCTTGTAACACAGCGCTCCATCACTTAGGGAAATTCAAATCCAAAGAATGGTTCCGCTCAACTCATCCACCTCTTTTTTTCTTTCGCTATCTACTCAAAAGCTTCTTTTTAAAAAATGAATGGGAAAATCTCTATTTTTCTCTATCGATCAGCAAACACATTTGTCAATTGGGCTATGCTATTGGAGCTCTTTTTTATTTCTTAGAAGTTTTCCCTGATCTTTATCAAAATCTCATGGACGCCTCCACTCATTGGACGCAATTTCTATTCGTCTCAGGCTCTATTATTGCCGTGGCCCTTATGTTTGATTTCGTCGCCCGACTGCTAGCCACTTTATGGAGCCGTCTTGTTTTTAAAATCACAGCTCCCTTTGCCTCCATATATCTCTCTCTTCTCTTCCCTCTTGTCGGCCTCTTACTACAATTAACACGCAGCTTATGCAAAGAAGCTCAAATGCAAGATGAGGATATGCTCACAGATAAATCCAAAATCAAAGAAATGATTCGAGAATCTGAACTGCAGCAGCACCTAGATCCCAGCGATCAAAAATTAATTAGCTCATTTATAAATTTCAAAGAACGAGTCGCCAAAGAAATCATGGTTCCTCGCGTCGATATTTATAGTCTCGCTGCAAATACCACTATTCGAGAGGCCACACGACTTTTTGCTTCAGAGGGCTATAGTCGAATCCCTATTTACAAAGAGTCTTTAGATGAAATTGTGGGAGTGGTTCTCTATAAAGATATCCTCAAATCCTATGCAAATCCCAATCAAAATTTTGAAGCCTCATTAGACACTTTAGCCAAACCTGTGCTTTATGCTCCTGAAAATAAAAAAATCACGCAACTGCTTCAAGAATTTAGAAATAAACAAATCCACATGGCCATCATTGTAGATGAATATGGTGGCACAGAAGGAATCGTAACGATTGAAGATATTTTGGAAGAATTGGTGGGCGAAATTGAAGATGAATATGATATCGATGAAGATCAACAATTTTGGGACATTCCCGGAGGAGGATGGATTGTAGATACAAAAATGACCATCCACGACATCGAAGAGCAACTAGGTATAAAAATTCCAGAAAACCCCGAATATGAAACGATAGGGGGCTATGTTTATCATTGCGCAGGCACTATCCCGCCCAAAGGCTGGCGCCTATCTCATGATAATTTTGATTTAGAAGTACTTTCTTCCAACGAACGCTCCATCAAAAAAGTAAAAATTCTCCCTAGACCACAAACTTAAATGTTTTCACTATTTTCCGTATTGCGAAACAATCTTCCCTTTGGCAAAATAAGGCCCTTTACGGGAGTGTTGGATGCGTAGGTCTGTTTGTTATTGTGAGCCAAGTTCTGCCATGGCCGGGGAAATCTCTAATTGGAAATTTATCTATACAACAGCCAACCATCTTCCCAAGGGGACCCGACTTCGATTCGATCTAGGGAGCAAAGGGCGCTCTATTGATTGGCAAATCCCTCAGGTTAGCTCTAAAGACAAAAGCAATCTAATTTGGGCCGAACTTCCTGGAGGAAAAACCCTTTCAGCCACACAAGTAGAAGCTCCGCAAACACTCACTACTTCTTTTGAGTTTACCCTGCCTCTCGAACTCAAACCAGGAGACAGCCTCTCTATTCAAATAGGCACTCCAGACAAAGCACATCCCAACAAAGGAAATCTTTGTCAAAAAAACATACAAAGAAGACGTCCTTTCCATCTTTTTATCGATCCCAAAGGAAAAGGAGATTTCAAGGACTCTGAAACATTTTATTTAGATGTTCGTGGCAATGAATTAAAATCTCTTAGAGTCGTGGCTCCTTCCGTCGTGAGCCGCAATAAACGATTCGATGTCATTGTTCGCTTCGAAGATAAATATGGAAATCTCACTTCCAATGCGCCCGAAGGAACTCTGATTGATCTCACCCATGAACATTTACGAGAAAATTTAAGCTGGAGGCTTTTCGTTCCAGAAACAGGATTCATAGCTCTACCTAATCTCTATTTCAACGAACCCGGTATTTATAAAATCCAACTCCACAATCTAAAAAACAAAGAGATATTCTTTTCTCCTCCCATCAAGTGTTTGCCCGAAGGTGCCTTAAGTCTTTATTGGGGCGTTTTACATGGAGAATCTGATCGAGTCGATTCAGTCGATAATATTGAAACTTTTCTCCGACACATCCGGGATGATAAAGCTCTTCAATTTTTTGCTTCCTCCCCTTTTGAAAGCGAAGAAGATACTTCGAACGATAGCTGGAAAGCGATCATCCAGCAAATCGCTGAGTTCAATGAAGAAGATCGTTTTGTAGCATTTTTGGGATTCCAGTGGCTAGGTGAAATGGGAGAAGAAGGTTTGCGTCACTTCATCTATTCCAAAGACAGCAAACCCATTTTGCGCAAAAAAGACACAAAAAACAATTCTCTCAAAAAAATATTCAAAACAAATAACCCCAAAGAGCTTTTGGCTATTCCCTCTCTTACGATGGGCAAAAAAACTCTCTGTAATTTTCAAGATTTCAATCCAGAATTTGAAAGGGTCGCTGAAATTTATAATGCATGGGGATCTTCCGAATGCACAGCCAAAGAAGGAAATTTACGCCCTATTGAAGGCGGGAAAAATGGAACCAGTGAATCTGCGGAAGGTTCTCTTCAAAAAGCTCTCAATAAGGGTTGTCGGGTAGGTTTCATTGCGGGTGGGTACGATGATCGAGGCTGTTACGCAGAGATGGAAACACAGACCCAAAAACATTATTCATCAGGACTTACCGCTATTTTAGCCAAAGAACATAATCGTACATCTCTCATGGAAGCCCTACAAGCCCGCTCTTGTTACGCCACCACTGGCGAAAGAATCATCCTTGGACTTCACATTGCAGGCCTTGGCATGGGCTCTGAGACAGACACAAAGCTCAGACCAGGCCTTGAATTCAATCGTCATATCACAGGCTATTGTGTGGGCACGCAGCCTTTATCCGAAGTCACTCTTATCAGAAACGGTAAAGTTTTTCACACCTTTCCTATTCAGGGAGATAAACTAGAGTTTGAACTGAATGATTCTCAACTTCTAGGGTCGATCGTACTGCATCCAAATGAAGAAAAAAATCCTTTTGTATACTACTATTTACGAGCTATCCAAAAAGATGGTCATATGGCTTGGAGCTCTCCCATTTGGATTGATTTTGCCGCGAGAGTAACACCCGTAAATGGTGGTATCAAGAAAAAGAAAAAGACGAATTGATTGCTATATGCTATATGGGGCATAGGCCCTATATGCAGAAAATCACGGTTTCCATGCGTTTTTTTAGATGTTTTTTCTTTTGCTGGATAACCACAGCACCCTTTTTTTCACTCCATCCTGTAGACGAAATCAAGCTTCATGCTTTGTATCTTATGCAGCAAAATCAAATTGAAGAATCTTTGGATCGCTATAGAGAATTTGCTCGTCAAGCAGGCCACCATGATTTTGAAATATTACAAAAAATGGGGCTGATCCTATTACAAAAAGGCATTCAAAGCGAAGATCCCCAAGTTTTTGTCATGACCCTTTTGGGTGCAGGGCTCTCTGGTTCTAGCGGAGCACTAGAAATTTTAGAAAAAGGACTTGAATCCCCAGATCCCCAAATACAGCTCCTCTCCCTTCATTTCATCTCTCAATTCGAAGACGATAAAACATCAGAGCTTTTCAATAGAGCTATGAGCTCTGAACATCTTTCGACCCGAATGGAGGCTGCCTTTTATATGGCACAAAGAAAACACCCTCATGCATTGGGACAAATCGAAGGATTGATGTTTCGCTTGCCTCCCGCATTTAAACCTTATTTCCCCTCTTTTTTTGCCATCTTAGGAACCAGTGATGCAACCAAAACCCTACGCCGTTTAATTGACGATCCCGATCCTCAGGTACGCGTTGAGTCGATCTTAAATGTAGCCAGGTGTGGCCGAGATGATTTTCTTTCCTATCTTCGCAAAAGACTCTCCTTTTCCCATGTTGCCGAACAAGAAGCCACCGCATTTGCAATAGGTATTCTCAAAGACAGCTCTTCCGCTCTTAAATTAAAAAAACTAAGCACCTCTCCTATCAACTCCATTCGACTAGCTGCAGCTCAAGCCCTTTTCCACTTAGGCGATCGGAGTGGCATTCCTCTCATAGAAGATTTGGCTCAAAAACAAAACCTTTTTGCCATCTCCATCCTAGGAGAAATTCCTGAATCTGAGGAAATCCTAACATCGCTACTAGATTCCAAAGATCTTCAAGTCCGCATCAACGCTGCTGTTTCTCTTCTACAAAGACGTGACAGCAGATGTTTTTCAACTCTTTCTGAAATTCTTCTCGTGGACGGAAGGGATTTGGCCTTCCATCCCTTTTCCTCTATTGGAAGAACCCAAAATGCAATCAAAGCGGTGCCTTCCGCAGAACTTAGGGCGAAAGATCCAACACTCAATCTCAGCTTTTCTGTTGCGATGAGAGAACATTTACTCTGTGAAGCGGCACATCTTCCCGAAGAATGTTTTTTAAAAATGGCTCGAATGATTTTTCAAAAACAACAAAATGACCTCGTTCCTACCTTAATCCATTTACTCGAAAATCTTCGTACCGAAGGAGCCATCAACCTGCTTAAAGAAGGTACAGAAAAAATTTCTGCACCCTTAATCAGGGACTATTGTCATCTTTCGCTTTATCGACTAAAACAAGAAGGCCCTTATGAAGAATATATGAATCATTGGGTCATGTATCAAAAACAAGAAGAGCTCATCCGACTTCGCCCTCTTCTGCCTTGGAAATATCGGATGGAACAAGCAGATTATACCCTAACTCCCGAAGAAACTTCTCGCCTTCTCATCGAAGCTTTTGTTTCCATTGCTAATCAACGCAATGAAAAAAGTATCGATTTTCTATTGGAAGCCATTCAATTGAGTAACCCAATCAACCGCTACGCCTTGATGGGACTCTTAATGAAAGCGACGGAATAGAGCTCCCAGCATATATAGTTTTCTTCTCAAGAATCCCACATCTCCCTATGATTTCTTAACATCATGAGATGCGTTTTCTTCAGTCTATTTTTTCTCGCTACTTCATTGCACGCTGCATCCACTGGCGAGATCACTGTGGAGCTACGCAATCCCACCTATAAAAATGGAACCCTTTATACCAATGAAGGAGGAGTCATTCACGGACAAGACATACGTATTCAAGCCAACTCCATTCAATATGTTCATAAAAGAGATGGTGCGCAAGAAATTCACAAAATCGAAGCTGAAGGCAGTTTGATCGTTCAATATAAAGGACATGTCTATGTGGGACACAAGCTCAATTATGATTTCGTTTCAAATTCAGGAATTATTTACAAAGGAAAAGCTCTATCTTCTAGCTGGTATGTGGGTGCAGATCAAATCGAACTAAAAACAGATGAAAGCTATGAAGCTAAAAATGCATTCATCACTGCATGCGAAAATAAAGAAAGTTCATGGGATCTTTCTGCAGAAAAAGTACAGGTTTTCAAACAAAATCTTTTGGAAGCCAACAATATCCATTTCCACATCCTAAAAACACCTGTATTCTGGCTGCCTAAATTAAAGCTCAATTTGCAAAAATTTGAAGAATCTGTCATCCGCAAAACAATCACTTGGGATAGTGGACAAGGTCCTCGTGCAGAACTGCGCACTCAGCTCTATTCTTGGCGCGATTTTGCAATTTTTGGACGTGTCGGTTACCGTTGGAGTACCGGATGGCAAGGAGCCTTAGAAACCGAATATGCGCCACCCAATAGCAAAATCTTCTTTGTTACAAGAAGCTATGCAGGTACAGATCGGCTGACAACAGCACCTAATAAAGAGTTTCGCTATCGCCTGCAAGGAGATTATCATTGGAAGGCAGCGGATAACAAAACGGAAGCTGCAATCAAGTGGGACAAATATAACGATGTTCGGATGCCCTCCGATTTTAAAAGCAGCGATTTTGAAGTGAATAGCGCCAAACAAACCTTTTTTTGGCTGCATACTCAAAAACCTTTTGCCATCACTAGCTTTAAAATTCGCCCAAGACTCAATCTATTTGAATCGATCAAACAAGATCTTCCCACTTTTTACAGTTCCCTACTTCCCATCCCCTTAGGCAAAACAGGAATTTTATCTACTTTTAGGACTAAAGCCTCTTATCTGGATTTTGCCTATTCTCATCAATTACTAACGCCTTCCTCATTTCATTCTCTTTCCGATTTTCATTCAGGCCGCTTAGAGATTCAAGAATCACTATATCGTCCTTTTTATTTAGGCCCTCTTACTGTAACTCCACAAGTGGGTGGAATAGGAATCCTTTATACAAATAGCACATCTCATCAATCTAAAGCATTGGGGGTACTCCATTACAACCTAGATCTTTCAGCCAGCGGCTATCACACCTTCGAAACATATCAACATAAAATAGAGCCTTACGCCTCTTTTGCAGCCCTATCTAGGCCCACTGTTTCTTCACATGACCATTATATTTTTTCCATCCAAGATGGATACGACAAAATCAATCAAATCCAAATAGGCGTCCGTAACTTATTTTATACAAAAAATCCAGAACCCCATTTTAAAGCAGATGTATATGCAAATGCCTTCTTTTCTGATCCTACGATTCCTCAACTCATTCCCAGATTGTATCTCTGGTTCGGCTGGCGCCTCCCTTCTCTTTACCTCACATTTCATAATGCATGGAATTTTCGTCACCATAGACTTGATTTTTCTACCGTCCGCTGTAAATGGACTATCAATGAGGATATTGCTCTATCTCTTGAGGGGCGCTACCGCTCTAAATATGATTGGCGCAAAGCAGATCATGAAAATTTTATTCTCGATGTCACTCGACCAGAAAGCGAGCTTCTCTCTTCTCCCTTATCCGATCGCCGGATAACACTTTTAACAGATCTTTTTATTCGTTTTTCCCCTTTTTGGGAATGCCGCATTCAATCTCATCACGGCTTTTATCGAACTACAGAACATCCCTACAATGAAATACAAGTCAACTTATTTACCTGGCTCAGCTCAACACTCAAATTGCGAATTTCCTTAAGCCATACAGATAAGGAAAGTTACCGATTCGGAGCCGGAGTTGATTTGGTTAAAAAATAGAATTGATATTACTCATAAAAAATATGGAACCAAATTGATAGACAATGTATGGTTATTGTCTCTATCAATAATAAAGGACTTTATGACAGTTTCACGTGTTTCTTCAGAGCCCTGTGCAAAGCCCCAAGCCCTCTACATTCCACCACAAAGGCGCCCTGGCTACCAACAAACAACGAGAAAAGCCCTACCATTACCCACAGCACCCACCTTCTCCGCCGATGAGCCCGGTTTCCACACTCCGCCTTCATCTTCTCAGTCATGCCCGCAACTTCCTCCCCCTCTTAAGCTCACGCCCCTTCGAGTCCAAGTGCTTACACGTCCTTTGCCAGAAGACTCTTCCCACATTCCCTATGCAGAAATTCCTTGGTGCCAACATATTATAGAAAAAATCACAGAACTAGCCGACCTATCCCACAAAAGAGCCACAGTAAAAGGCGATAAAGGGCTCACTGATCGAGAGATCGCAACGCTTCGAGATACGATCGATCAACAAAACATAACTAATCCTAAAGAATTACTAATCGTTCTCAAATTATTGGCGGGAAATCCTTTTTGTGGCATGGAACCTATTTTTTATGACGTACTAAAAAAGATACGAGACGCTCTCCCACAGCTCGATGATTACATGACAGATATATTAGGCAATGAACATGAAGGCCCTGTTTTAACAGCTACCGGAGTTGGCATGCTCATTAATTTTTTCAAAATAAAATATAAATTTTCAGATGAGGCTCTCTCTTGTGCTTCTACCAGCCAATTACCCGAATTAATTAAAGACCTCATCGAGTCCCGAGAAGAAGGAAAAGCAGTTGGATGGGTTATTTATCCAGATGATCCCGACGATAAACATATGGTCCCAGTTTTTGCTATCTACCAAAACGATAAAGTTCATGTGTTTATTTTTGATTCACAAGGTCACGACATCAATCCACAAATGCCAAGAATCAGCACAAGTCTTTATATTTTACGGCAATATATGAAACCTTTTGCCAATCAAATACAACTATATTCTTACAAGTCTAAACGACAAAACGGTAATGTTGAATGTTCGATTTTTTCTCTTCAGGATTTAAAATGTCTCTTAGAAATGCATGCATCTGGAACTAATTTGATTCAATATTATCAAGAACAACCCAATCCATCTCATCAACCAAGGCTCATTACGCCCGAGATGCTGGGTGAAACGCATAGGAAAGGCCTACCTTTTTATGAACTATCCATGGTGCCCGTAGGCATGATGAAACCCACTCAATCCATCCGTACATTCGAAGCACTCAAGGAGACAGATCAACCTACGTGGGTTCCTTATACTGTATGCAGAACAAACGCTGAAGGTGAATTGATCGAAAAAGCTCAAACAGTAGCTGACCTCTATGCACAAGTGCAAAAATACACATCTTACAATTCCGACGGAGACGCTAGGAACCTCTATGCACTCCAAAAACGGCTCTCTTATATCATCTATATGATTGTTCAAATTTTAGAACGCCCAGAACTACCCGTTCCTGAGCTGCTTCCTAACGATGATACTTGGCTTTAATCTGGCGGAGGATAGACTCCGCTTTTTTTCTATCTTGAGCTGAAGCTCGATCAAAATGAAGGGTTCCATTGAGATGATCATTTTCGTGCATATTAATGCGCGCAAAATAATCAGTCAGATCTTCTTCAATCCAATTTCCTTGAACATTCTGATACCGAATATGAATCGATTTAGGTCTTTCTATATTCAAATGAAGCCCGGGAATAGAAAGACATCCCTCTACTTGAACAGTTGTTTCTTCTGAAGGATTCGTAAGGACCGGATTGATCATCACTTTCGGCTCACCCAATGTATATTTCCCTTCAAAATCTTTAATCTCATCACGACACACATAAAGCCTGATCAACTTTCCAACTTGAGGCGCAGCAAGACCTACTCCATTATGAACGATCATAGTCTCAATCATGTCCTTAGCAAGTTCTATGATTTGAGACGTAATCGCCTCTATGGGCTTGGCCTTTTGACGTAAAATAGGATCGCCGTAATACCGAAGAGGAAGCTGCATTATGATTCAGGACTTTCTGTTGTTGTAGGAAGAGGCTGCACTTCCGAGTTTCTTCCTAATGCTGAACTCCAAAGTGACAAAACCAAAGCGGCTAAAATAAATAGACCCGCAACATAGGCCGTAAAGCGTTTTAAAACTTCTGCGGTAGAAGTGCCAAACAAAGAATCACTATTATCTCCGCCAAAAGAAGCGCCAAGCCCTAAACTTTTGGCTTCCTGAATCAAGATGACAAAACAGAGAACAATAGCAATCAGTAAAAACAAAAAAGAAATGTATAAAATAAAAAAGTCATTCTTTCGATCCTCTAGTATTTTTAAAACAATTCATAGCAATGAGCGCAAAAGTCTTTGGATCGAGAGAAGCTCCTCCCACTAAAACACCATCGATATCTTTCTCAGCTACAAGTTTAGACACATGATCTGGTTTCACTGAACCTCCATAGACAATAGGAATAGAGGCAGCTCTTTTTTTATCAAACTCCTCCACAAGAGCTCGCCTCAAAAGAGCATGAACCTCTTGAGCTAACTTAGGAGTAGCTACCAATCCAGTCCCTATAGCCCAAACCGGCTCATAAGCTAAAATAATTTTTTCCACATCTTCTTTGGGAACAGACTTAAGAGCAGAATGAAGCTGCTCGAGAAGAACTGCTTCTGTTTGCCCCCCCTCTCGTTGCTCGAAAGTTTCGCCTACACACAAAATGGGCTGTAAATCATCTTGCAAAGCACGGATCAATTTTTTATGAACGATCTCGTTGGTTTCTCCAAAAACTAGACGGCGCTCTGAATGGCCTAAAATAACAAAAGAAGCTCCAGCTTCTTTCAGCATCAAACTAGCAATTTCTCCAGTGAAAGCCCCTTCACGGGCATCATTCATATTTTGAGCGCCTATAACAACACAGCTCTCTTTAGCAAAATGGGATGCCGATGCAATGGAAGTATAGGGGACAGCTAATAAAATATGAGCTTTACATGTTTCAATAAGAGGAAGTAGAGTCTGAATGTAATCGGTCGCCTCACGAGAGGTCTTATACATTTTCCAATTACCAATGACATAAAGATCTCTTGCCATGAATCACTCAAAATTTTTGACTTAAAGATAGCTCATTCTAACAGCTCTTGGCAAGGAGGAATTTTTCACCTTCCCTTTTATACGCCATTCAGCAAAAATTACTTTTCTATAAGGCTAGCTATCAGGTTTTGTGAAAATCTTTACGATCTCCGAATTAACCTCCGCCATCAAAGGGGTTCTTGAACCTAATTTTCGAAACATTTCTATACAGGGCGAGATCAGCAACTTTAAAATCCAAGCATCAGGACATCTTTACTTCAGCATGAAAGATGCGGGAGCTCAAATTTCAGCCGTTCTTTTCAAAGGTAATGCCGCAAGCCTTTCCAGAATGCCCAAAGAAGGTGACCAAGTCGTTGCTAAAGGAGAAATCAGCCTTTATGCACCCAGAGGACAATATCAAATCATCATTCGAGAACTCCAATTCATGGGAGTGGGCGAGCTTTTACTCAAATTCCACCAACTCAAAGAGCATCTGGCCGCCAAAGGATGGTTCGATCCACAAAAGAAAAAAGAGCTGCCTAAACTCCCCCAACGGATTGGCGTAGTCACCAGTCCAACCGGTGCCGTAATCCAAGACATCCTCAATGTACTCACCCGAAGATTCGCAGGAGTTCAGGTCATTTTAAATCCTGTGAAAGTACAAGGAGAGGGCGCTGGCCAAGAAATTGCCAAAGCTATCGACGATTTCAATAAGTATCAATTAGCAGATGTTCTTATCGTAGGACGTGGAGGAGGCAGTATTGAAGATCTTTGGGCTTTTAATGAAGAAATTGTCGCTAAATCTATTTTTGAATCAAAAATTCCGATTATCTCCGCTGTAGGCCATGAGACGGATTGCACCATTTCCGACTGGGTAGCCGATGTAAGGGCACCTACACCCTCTGCAGCGGCGGAAATCGTCATCGCGGAGAAAACGAACTTAATCAAATTCCTCCTTTCCACCCAACAATATTGCCAGCAAAGGACATTACAACTTGTGCAACAAGGACGAGAAAAGCTCAAAGCTCTACAAAGACACCCGCTTTTCAGCTCCCCTTATGTTTTAATCGCACAGCCCATTCAACAACTCGATGCAATCCGCTCTTCTTTAGAACTTCTCAAACCCTCCAACCAAATAGCCCAACTTCAAGAAAAACTTTCTCCTTATCCCGATAGAATTGCAGCTACGCTTCAGCAACTTCTTTTACAAAAAAAAGAAAAGCTACAAAGCCTTATGGAGCATCTTCACTCGATCCATCCCAAAAATCTCCTAACTAAAGGGTACTCGATTCTCTTTTCGGAAAAAGAAAGTTCGATTATCCTGTCTGTCAAGGATCTTACTCCAGGTCAAACATTCACTGCCCTCTTGCATAACGGACGAATCCGTGCAACGGCTAACCACATAGAGGCAAATGAACCAAGAGACACTCTCCTTTGAAAAAGCCTTCGAGAGGCTAGAACAGATTCTCAATATGATGAACGGTGGCAAAATTCCCCTGGATGAATCACTGAAACTTTTTGAAGAGGCGGAAAAATTGATGCGCCTTTGCGGAGCCAGACTCACCGCTGCCGAAAAAAAAGTCGAACAGTTGATTAAGAATCGCAACGGAGAAATTATGCTCGATGCTGCACAAAAACCAAAAACAGAGCTATTTGCTCAAAATATTACCAAAACCCAATCCCAAGAACTCCCCTTTTAATTATTATGTTTAAACAGTGGAAAATTTTTTCTCTTGTCGGGCTCATGTTCCTTATCGTTTGTCTCTTGAACATGAATTATGCTGTGTTGCGTAGCGCAAGAAACGCTCTTACAGTCGCTGATTTAGGTGGAGGCGCCAGAGCCATTCCTTGGTTTGAGCTCTGCGGAACGATGCCAGGGGCTCTTTTAATGACGCTCTGTCTTGCTTGGCTTTTAAACCGATATTCCATTCAGCGCGTTTTTTTCATGACGCTCGCCATTTTTGTACTTTTTTTCCTTGGTTTTTCTCTCGTCATTTATCCCCTCATGCCTGTTATGAAAGCTTATATGTTGAGCTGCCTTTGGATTCCCAATTGGATCACCCAACTCTTACCCCAATTTTTTTCCATGCTTTTTTTTGTCATGGCCGAACTTTGGAAGATTGCTCTTCTCACAGTATTATTTTGGGGATTTATCAACCAATATGTTGCCATAGAGGACGCCAAACGTTACTATGCCCCCCTCATGTTCGGAGGAAGTATTGGCACTGTGCTCGCAAGTCCTCTCATCACTTACTGCACATCAGACTTTCTTTCTAAACAATCGTGGCATCACTCCTTGACGCTTCTGATGGGAGCTCTGTCCCTGATCAGCATTATAATTGCCTGGTTATTTTCCCTTCTTTGCCAACGTTTTTCTGAGCCTATTCAAAAAGAACAGGCCCAACATAAGCCATCCGATCAAATTTCCATTTGGGCCAGTCTAAAAATCTGCCTTCACTCGCCCTATCTCATGCTCCTTGGATGGATGACGATTGCAGATTATATTTCTTATGCTTTAGGAGAGGTAATTTTTTTTGATATTCTCAAACAAAAATTTCCCGATCCTCGTGAATACTGTGATTTCATGGGAAAACTGTCCCTCTGGAATGGAGTATTGACAGCTCTATCTGCTCTTTTCATCACGCCGCTTCTACTAAAACGCTGTAGATGGGTCGTCTCATCACTGATCACTCCTGCCTGTCTTTTAATCACAGAAATGGCTTTTTTCTTCACTCTCTGGAATCCCGCCTTAGCAGGAAGATTAGACCTACTTGTGATCTTAGGATCTTTGTTTTTTTGCCTTGTAAGGGCTGCTAAGTACACTCTCTTTGACACTTCCAAAGAAATTTCCTTTCTTTTACTCCCTCCTCTAGAAAAGATGCAAGGCAAACTCATTATTGATGGCATTTGCGCCCGGACAGGACGTGGTAGCGCTTCGTTCGTTAGCCTGGTTCTGATTAGCGCGTGTGGTGGAGTTTTAGCTATGGCGCCTATTGCAGGAGCCCTCGCACTATGCATCTCTTCTAGCTGCGTGTTAGCCACTTTCCGCCTAGGCAAGCTTGTTGAAGGGAGAAAAGGATTGATCCCCAACAAAAATAGCGCAAACAACGCATAAAAGAAGTGATCTATATGATGATAGCCCTATTTCCTAACGAAAAAAAAACACAATCTTTTGCCCTAGCTATTCAAATTCGAAAATTCCTTGAACTCCAAGGAATTACAGTCACAGCTGAAGATGAAAAAGCAGTAAAAATTGGCGCAATTCCTCTATCACAGGTTAACAAGCAAGAGATTCAATTCTTAATTGCAATGGGAGGCGATGGCACATTACTGCGCATTTCTCATCGCTATGGAATGCTCAATATTCCCATTTGTGGAATCAATCTAGGCCATTTGGGATTCATAGCAGATATTCCCGTAGATGATATTTTCCCCAGTTTAACAGACCTACTCAATGGAAAATATACAATCAGCAATAGACTGGTTTTAGAGGCCTTTAGCGAAGAGCCATCTCCCCTTTATGCGGTAAACGACATTGTTCTACATCGAGCTAAGAACTACAGTCTCATCGAGCTAGCCATTCACATAGATGGGATCTACGTCAATACCTTTGTAGCCGACGGCATCATTGTAGCAACTCCTACAGGATCTACAGCTTATTCCCTATCAGCAGGAGGACCCATTTTAAGCCCCGATGTAGAAGCCATCATCATCACCCCTATCTGTCCCCATACGATTTCCAACCGGCCCATAGTACTAACAACAAATCGAAAAATTGAAATAGAATATCTCAGCAACTATGATCCTATTGATGTTAGAGCCGATGGTTTAGATGTTCGTTTTATAAAAAGCCAAGAGCGCTTAACCATTCAACGCTCTAAACGAGTCTTAAAACTCGTGAATTTACATCGACATGAATATTTTTCCACACTACGCACTAAGCTAGGCTGGTCAGGCAAACTTACTTAATCCTAGCAAATTTTAAGGGAAAAACCTACACTCCTCCTGCGCCAAAACAAAGGAGTTTTTCATGTCTCTTAAAAGTTCATGCAGAAACACAACACTTCTATTTTTATTTCTTTTTCCCTCCTTAGCAAACACAAAAGAATCAGTGACTCTCCATCACATGGTCTATACCATTAGAGATCCTCAAACCGATGCTAAAAAATTTCGCGAATATTTAGAAAAAATTGGAGAATATTTAGGCAATCAAGTGAAAGACGATCTGCCCACAAAAACATGTCTCATTACAACTCTTATGGGAGCTAAAGCCCAACATACGCTATGTGATGAAAAACCCATTCTCATCACCATTTTAAGAGGAGGACTCCCCTTATGCATAGGCGTACAAAAAGCTTTTCCTGATTCTGAAGTGGGATTTTTAGGCATCAAACGAAACGAAGAAACTCTTTTACCCCAACTGGAATATGCAGCCATCCCTGATATAAAAGATAAGTGCGTCATCCTCATTGACACAATGATTGCTACAGGAGGCTCTATGCTCGATGCCATTCAAATTTTAGAAAAAAGAGAACCCAAACAATTAATTGTAGTTGGAGCGGTTGCAGCCGAAGATGGGAAAAAAAGAATACTCGCTTATAACCCCGCCATCAAATTTTATGCAGCAGCCCTCGATCCTCTTCTCAATCATAAAGGATATATTATTCCAGGACTTGGCGATGCTGGCGACCGAGCCTATGGAGAAAAAAAAGACGATCTTTGGAAATAGTCCAAAAGTTAAGTGATACCATCTATCAAAAACAATTTGATAGGTGGTATTATACCCAAACAACTTTTAAAATTGTTTGGGTATCAGCTTATTTTTTGTGAAACAGTGAATTAATCGATTCTTTTTTTAGCGCGCAGTCAATAGCTCTAGCAATAAGTGGGGCCAACGAAATTTGTTGAATGTTCGGCGCATAAATCTCTTCCCGAAAAGGAATCGTGTCCGTAACAACCATCTCATCAATTTCAGAATTTTGGATCCTCTCGATAGCAGAGCCAGAAAATACAGGGTGAGTGATGCAAGCAAAAACCTTCAAAGCTCCTTGTTTTTTGAGCTCAGAGGCTGCCAAACAAAGAGTCCCCGCTGTATCACAAATGTCATCAATAATCACAGCAGTACAATTTCTAACATCTCCTACAAGATCCATCTTGTCTACAACACCTGCTCTCTCTCTTTGTTTGATAATCATAGCCATAGAGGATTCCACACCCTGCTCATGTAAGTAATCTCTAAATTCTTTTACACGAGAAACCCCACCTGCATCAGGAGAAACAACCACAATATTTTCTAAATTTTTTGAAATAATGTAAGGAGCAAAAATGACAGACGAAATGAGATTATCAACAGGGATATGATGAAAAAAACCTTGAATTTGTCCGCAATGAAGATCAACACAAATCACCTGATCGATACCCGCCTCTTCAATCAACATTGCGACATCTGAAGCAGAAATAGGGACCCTACTTTCTGTTTTTCTATCCTGTCTTGCATAGCCATAGTAAGGGATGACAGCCGTAATAGAGCCAGCAGACGCTCTCTTTGCAGCCCTGGCCAACAAATATAGCTCCATTACACTATCATTAACGCTAGAGGTTGCAGTCGAGCAAGTCGATTGCAAAATATAAACATCAGCACCTCGAACAGTCTCTTGAATCTGAATACCAATCTCTCCATCATTAAAACGAGAAACTTTAGCGCGATTGAGAGGAACACCTAAAATATCGGCCACTGATTGCGCCAATTCTTGATTCACGGAACCGCAAAACAGTTTAAAATTAGAATGTGGATAATATTCTTGAGAAAAACCTACGCAAACAAAAAGACAAAAAATAACCAAAAAATGTTTTTTCACATAGCTCCTATTGGCTGAAGTTTTTTTACCTTATTGAAAAATTGTAGAGATATAACAAACATGGTCAAAGCATCTACGCGCTTTTTATTCATTAAAAAGCCACCTAATGTTCTTTCGAATAACCATCGAACTCCAGGCCTTCGCATTACCCAATGCAGCCCCTATAGGCTCTCTTACACCAGCGTGAACTCAGAGTGATGGTAAGCTTCCCACAATAAACGGAAAGGGGCGCAAGTGGCCAAAAGCTCCGGTAAACTTCCCTCGCCAATCTTACAGCCGCGATCGAGGAAAATGATTTTATCAGCATGCTCAATGGTGGACAAACGATGGGCAATTAAAATTTGTGTGACCTCTCCTTGGAGCTCGCGAATAGCCTTTTTAATTCGGGCCTCCGAAATCGCATCAAGAGAGGATGTCGCTTCATCCATGACAAGAATAGGGGCCTTTTTCACTAAAGCTCTAGCAATGGCAATCCTTTGCTGTTGTCCTCCGGAAAGAGTCTTACCCATTTCAGCTAAAAGTGTGTTGTATTGATGGGGCAAATTGACAATGAACTCATGGGCATAGGATTTCTCTGCTGCCTCCCGAATCTCTTCCTTAGAAAAACTACGGCCAAAAGCAATATTTTCTGCAACGGTATCAAAAAAAAGAAACGGTTTTTGGGGGACAAAAGCGATCTGGTCTCGAAGCGATCGCTGCGTAAGAGAGTTGATGGGAATTCCATCAATCCGAATTTCCCCTTGCTGCACCTCATAAAGGCGTGGAAGCAGTTGTACAAGAGTCGATTTACCAGCGCCTGTTGCCCCTACAAGGGCCACTACTTCCCCCTTTTTCACAGTAAAGCTCAAATCTCGAATGACCCATTCATCACGATATTTAAACCAAACACGATCAAATTCAATCAAACTCTTAAATTCATTCAATTGAATCGCACCATCGTGATCTTTGATTTGCGGCTTTAAAAGCAACACTTCAAACATTCTTTCTGCTGCAACAACCCCTTTTTGAATATTGGCATTCTCTTCAGCAAATTTCTTCACGGGCTCATAAAAAAGATGTAGCAGCCCGCAAAACATCAAAAGCTGTCCCACCGTCATGTGAAATGTGTAAAGTCCTACAAGTACCACAATCGCCAAACAACAGGTAGCAATCATATGGAGCAAAGGCCTGGTTAAAAGACCATATTTCGCGCTCTTGCTTTCCAAAACGGCCATTTGATCATTTTGCTCTTTGTATTTACGAAGAGAAAATGCCTCCATAGCAAAAATCTTTACAGTCTGAATTCCGGCTAAAAAATCTAATAAGACTGAAGAAAAAGTTTCTTGGTTTTTCTGCAATTGACGAGAAATTCTTTTCACTTTCCGGGTCAAAAAAATTACAGGAAAAACAATTAAAGGAAGCCCAAGAAAAATAATCATCGAAAGCTGCCAAGAAAGATAAAAACAAGCAAAAAGAGTAGAGGCCAAAGTAAAAGGAGTCTGAAGGTAATTGGTTAGACAGGAGTTCAATGAAGAGGAAATTTGTCCTGCATCGCCCACCGCCCTTGAAGATAAGGATCCTAGATTTTGTTCCTGATAAAAACTTAATGGCAGCGACTGAATGTGCTCAAAATATTGCTGTCTTAAATCTCTAGTCACTCGAATGGAAAGAAGCTGCGTGATATAACGAGAGGCAAAAAGAGTCACTGCCTTAAATAAAGCCACCGCCGCCAAAATCTGGATCAACATGGAAAAATTTTCTTCAAGATCGAAATGGGAAGAGACTCTATGCATGATCCAACCGAGAGGATTACTTCCCTCGCGATTAGCTAAATGAATGGCTGCATCATGCTTGGTGATCATTCCATCTCGGTTAGAATCAATCAAATGCCAACGTTGCGTTACATCACTAATACTGATCTTATCTTTAACCTTCTTGCCATCTGGACTAAAAAGGGTAAAAAAATCGGCTCCCGTATTAGCCATAAGGCCTACAGAAAACATCTCGCATTGATTGGCGATGGTCAAAAACAAAAGCGATACAAACGTTAAGATCGCTAATGTAAGATGGCGACTATTGCGTAAAGCTGCTTGAAGAAGTAATTTCATCTTGTGTCACTGTAAAAATCGATGAATTAAATTTGCCCATTTTTCGGAATTTTTGATAGCGATTTTCTAAAAGAATGTCAATTGGGACAAATTTTAATACTTTCCACTGTTCTTTGATGAAAGATTTGACATTTTCAAAAGCGACTTTCGGATCAAAATGAGCGCCACCCAAAGGTTCTGGAATCATCAAATCCACAATGCCTAACTCCAATAAGTCTTCCACATGCATTTTAAGAGCTTCAGCCGCTACAGCATTTTTCGTCGCATCTTTCCAAAGAATAGAAGCGCACCCTTCAGGTGAAATCACAGAATAATACGAGTGCTCCATCATGCCAATCACATCGCCAACGCCTATACCTAAAGCGCCACCAGAGCACCCCTCACCAATCAATACAACTAAAATGGGCGTTGGCAAACGAGACATCTCCCAAAGATTTTGTGCAATCACCCATCCTTGGCCTCTTTCTTCAGCAGCTAAACCAGGATACGCTCCTGGCGTATCTAAAAAAGTAATCACAGGAAGATCAAACTTAGCGGCCAAACGCATGCAACGCATAGCCTTTCGATACCCTTCTGGATGAGACATCCCAAAATTACGAAAAATACGGCTTTCTGTATCTTTGCCTTTCTCTTGGCCAATCACAAGAAATTTTTGCCCATCAATTTTAGCGAGTCCCGCAATGATAGCATGGTCGTCTTGAAAAGTACGATCTCCAAAAAGTTCAACAAATTCCTCACAAAGATTCTGAATATAGTCTATCGCATGGGGACGCTGAGGATGTCGACTAATAGCAACCCTATCCCAGGCTTTTAGATGAGAATAAACGCTTTTTTTCAATTGATCGAGCTTTCTTTCCATTTTCGAAAGCTCTTCTTGAGACCAAACGGGATTATCCTTATTTTGTTCTCTAAGCTTTTGAAGTGTTTGATCTAACTCAACAATTTGTTTTTCATGAGGCAAAATGGTCATTAGTATTTTTTCTCCACTCCAGGAAGCTTCGCACTATGAAAATCCTTCACTAATTCAATAAAAGTGGGTTTGGTAATCACAATCGAAAAAATTTCCTCCATGTCCTCCGAGAAAAGCCGAATGCACCCATCACTATCATATTGACCTATTTTAGCTCTTTCCTCAACTAACTGCCCTTTTTCCTTATCGATCACCCAAGGAGCTCCATGAATCCCAAACCCTTTCGCCGCCTCAGTACAACCTTCAATTTCTTTATCAAATGGAATCCACCTAGTTCCAAAAACCTGAACCATTTCGACTTTCTTATCTTGAAAAAAGCCCATGATACCTGGCTTATAAATCACAATTTTTTCACCTAAGGAATATTTCCCCAAAGGCGTTAAAAAACCAGAAGCTTTCTTCGAATCAACCCTTCCCAGACCGACTCGATAAGTTTTAAGAAGAACTCTTTCATTTTGATCTAAATCAATATAATAAAACCAAAGACGACAACGAGAAAGATCGATTAATAAATGAAAATTGATATTTTTATCTTTCTTAAAAACATTGAATCGATCTCCAGGAGAAACTTTTTGCGTAAAATAATCAGTCGCTCGATTGAGGCTTCTGGCAATAAAATGACGCGATGTATCGTAATGCGTTGCATAATCGGCAATCCAAGCAGGTCGCCCTTTTAGCCATGGAACGCGACTCGTAAAAGAAAGGGTCTCCACTATGGGCAAACGAGACGAATCTAAAGCAAACAATTGGCCAATACGATCCTCGTCAGGAAGATTTTCCAAGGAAGAAATCGGCTTTACTGAAGAGGGAGCAACCACAATGGGTTCTTTTTTGATAACAACAGGTTTAGGAGCTAAAACGGCGATTTCAACCGGACTCTCCTGTTGTATGATCTTTTCTGGGGCTTTAGCTGAAGTCGATTTTTTAAAATAACCAATAGCACCAATCGTCACAAATAAAGCGACGCCCCCAAGAAAAAAATACTTTGCAGTGGACACTATAAATCTCCCAATCCAACGTTTTCTAAGAAAACCCTATTATCAACTAGGGATGCTTATTTTGGCAAGAATGTTTACCTTTTTTTCTAATCTATCTTTTTATAAAGCAAAAAAAACACATCAATTAATTACAAAAACAAAATTATTCGGACAAATTCCATTTAAAGACACTCTTAGCTTCAAAGGGAGGAATTTCAAAGGAAAGTAAAAATTCTGCCCCCCAAAAACATCCTTCCCCCGCTAAAGGAATCAATTCCATCTTAGTAGAAAAGGTACTTTGTATTTGAAATGTTTTGCCAAAAAGAACCGGTCTCGACATCCCTTGATAGCGCGCCAAGCTCTTGGGTAAAAATTGAGAAGGTCCAATCTGGGCTTGAGGCGCCTTTATATAAAAAGAAAAATTGAGAGGAGTTTCGACCGAAAGACCCAAAAAACGAAGATCTAACCCGTTTTCAAAAAAATACTTTACCTGCAACCAAACTTCAGGAAGAGCTGAGATTTGAGTCCAACCATCATCACCGCTTAAAGTGCGCTCAATGCCAAATCCCTTCGGATCATTGAGAGGAAGGATTTGGGGACCAAATGCCCTGACCTCGATATCCTTAGAGCGAAAAGTACCCAAAGAAGTTCTCCTTCCTAACAAACTCAAAGCACCTTGAGTGTCGGTAGAATGAAAAAAAAGAGTTTGAGGGGAAAACAATGCCACCGAACAGGGAACATCGAAGCCCGAAAAAAGCTTATTGATAGCCCCAAAAAAAGGAGGAACTTGTGACGTAGGAGAAAATTTTTTCCGAAAAAGAGCAATAGAAATGTTGGATTCTACTTCATTATATTCTTCTTCCCGACACCATAAAAAAGGAAAATCAAGAAGAGGAAAAATCGAATGAGCTAAAGAACTGGCTTCTCGAGAAAATCCTGCAATCGACCAAAGTAGCGCCAACTGACAAAGCTCAAAAAGAGGTAAGCAAGCATAGCGAGGAATAAGGGGCGGCGTAAGACGCCCTAGTTTTTTTGCTAGTAAATAGGAAAGCACCTCGATAATAGGGCCGGAATGAGAAAAAGGGCTCCTTAGAGAGCGAAGAGCCCTACTCTTGAAAGAAGGCTGATCAAGTAAAGGGATATCAGAGAGGACTGCTTGAGCCCAAATCGTTTTAAGCTCCTCTTCCAATTTTTTTTGACAGTCCAACTGAATGCATTCTCCATCCTTCCTCAATGCTAAATTCGAAAGGAACCCACTTAAGGGATTGGAGATGAGCATTTCTTCCATTATTCGATGAGCTTTCTCATTTTTTTACCGGGGGTGAATTTCACAGCTTTGCGAGCTGGAATCACAATCGGCACTCCGGCATTTTTCGGATTACGACCGATTTTTTGTTTTCTTTCAACAACTTCAAAGACCCCAAAATCCCGAAACTCTAACCTATCTCCTTGAGATAAGGAATCTGTCATTGCATCGAGAAAGGCTTGTATCACATTGCGCACATCATTTGGATGAAGCCCTTTGAGTTGCGAAATCGTATGAATCAATTTTTTTTTCGTGACCGTACCCATATCTGAGCTCCTTCGTTCACCTTGACTTTCTGTAAAATTTTCAGACAAGCTGACATCTCCTTTATTTGGGGTGTCGTTTAGATTTCTATCCGAACGATGAACCTTCCCAAAAATTTCCACCTTCAGCACTACCCTAGGCAGTTACATATGAAGGGGTTCACGAGTTCAAAATAGCGATATCCGATTATTTTTCAAATCAATTTTTCTGATCAGATGATTTCAATCAGAATTCTTTTCTTTTTTCCTAAACTTAACAGAAGATAAGAACCCTCAATGAGATGCTCCGATTCAAAAGAAAAAGAAGGATCAGATACCCTTTCATTATTAAAATATGCCCCACCATTCTTCACCAAACGGACAGCTTCCGATTTACTGGAAATCAATCCAATTTGAGAGGCAATATCTACAAATTTTCGTCCCATCACTTCATTTCGCTTTAAACAAACATGGGGCATATCATGAGCCAACTCTTTAAGTACCGCAACGGAAAGCTTTGCTTCTGCACCAGGGGCTATCCCATCCGTAACACGCTGCGCTGCCTCAAGACCTTCTTTCCCATGCACAAATAAAGTAACCTCTTCCGCCAACCTTTTTTGAGCGCTATTGGCTACATCCATCGAACTCTCTATTTCTCTAATTTCTTCCAAATCGAGAAAGGTCAACATTTTTAAGAGGCGAATGACATCTGCATCAGAGGTGCGAAATAAATACTGATAAAATTGATAAGGAGAGAGCCAATCCGAAGATAGCCAAATGGCCCCTTCTTCGGTTTTTCCAAATTTTTTCCCATCACTACGTGTAAGAAGAGGAAAAGTCAAACCATAAATAGGATTTTCCCCTAATTTTCGATTGAACTCTATCCCAGCTGTTATATTTCCCCATTGATCACTTCCTCCCATTTGAAGTTGGATGCCTTCCTTCTTATGCAAATAGTAAAAATCAAAACCCTGGAGAGTTTGATAGCTAAATTCGGTAAAACTCATTCCATCTTCAGAATCTAATCGAGCCCGCACACTTTCTTTCGCCAACATAGGACCCACTCGAAAATATTTTCCTACATCGCGTAAAAAATCCAACAAAGTCAATTTGCCCAACCAATCATTATTATTTAAAATGACTAGCTTTGGCCCTTGAGGAAAATGAAGAATTTTACGAAAAAATCTATCGAGATTTACAACATTATTCTGAAGGACATCTTCCCCTAAAAGTGGCCTTTCCGAACTTTTTCCTGAAGGATCGCCAATCCGTCCAGTGGCCCCGCCAATCAGAGCATAAGGAGTGTGACCAAATTTCTGAAACCAAGCCAAACCCATGATGAGCATTAAATTCCCTAAGTGCAAACTAGGAGCTGTGGGATCAAAACCCCCGTACACTTTCAAAGGCTTTTTAGCAGCCTCCCTCAAATCAGGACTCGTCACCTGATCAATAAATCCACGCTCGGAAAGAACATCTATGACATTTTTCATTGTGAATCAATAGGTTAAGACAAAACAATAACTGACAATAGAATTTCCATCAAGAATTTACATTCGCATCAAAAACCTTTCCAAACATTTTCATATCTTCCTTAAGCTTTTGAGCAAACTGCTGCACTTTCTGACTCAAAACAGCGGCATTTTTATTTTGATCAAAAAGACGAATCTCTTTTTCTTTCAAATGAACTCTATGAGTTGCATTTGCTGCAATCCATTTGTGAATTTTATCCACTGTATCGGAAAGCGCCGCTGCGGTAATCAGTTGATCTTGCTGAGCCCACTGTTTACGAAGTTTTTCTCTAGCTCTTTTTGTCTTAACACTCTCAGGGGCTATTCTCTTTTTTTTGTCCAATGGACCCTCCATAAAAACACTCCGTCAGCACGCTCTAGATTACAAAAAAATCATTTAAATATCCAGAATAATCAGTATAATTATTACATGAGCCAAGAAAATGCAAAAAAAGCCGCCGCAAAAAAGGCTGCTGCGTGGATAAAAAATGGGATGACTGTAGGATTAGGAACAGGTTCTACTGCCTCTTATTTTATTGAAAATTTGATAGAAAGATGTCGTCAAGGAATCCGTATCCAAACCGTCCCCAGTTCCCGTCATTCAGCAGATCTTGCCAGAAAAGGAGGTCTTCTTATCGCAGATATCAATTCAGTCCCAAGAATTGATATCACAGTCGACGGGGCCGATGAAATCGATCCTCAAAAAAGAATGATCAAAGGAGGCGGAGGGGCTCATGTCAGAGAAAAAATTCTAGCGACATCTAGTAAAGAAATGGTCGTAATTGTTGATGATACCAAAAAAGTCCCTAAGCTAGGAAAATCTCCTCTACCAGTGGAAATTCTTTTTTATGGATCACCTGCTACAAGGAAAAAACTCGAACAATTAGGATTTAACGGAACATGGCGCCTGAACGAAGACAAAACTCTTTTCATCACAGAAAACGGAAACCTTATTTTTGACATCCTTTTTAAAGCCCCCCCAATATCCCCAGAAAATGAACACCTTTCCATCCTATCAGTACCCGGAGTGATCGACACAGGATTCTTCTTTGGAATTGCTGGACGCGTCATTATAGGTTACGAAAACGGCACAACCGAAGTGTGGGACTGACGGACTAATACCTAATATTGAAACGGTTCTTAGCTAACGTTAAAATAGCTGCAACCACTTCTTTGGCATCATCACCTTCTGCCTCTACTTCAATTTTAGCCCCTCTTTCTGCCGCAAGCATTAAAATGCCAAGAAGCGACTTGGCATTCACTACATAATCTCGATAAGACAACTGTACTTGGGAATGATAATTAGCGGCACATTTGACAAGTTCCGTCGAGGGACGAGTGTGAAGTCCCTTGTCATTCAAAATGGTAAATACACCTTTCACTTTTTGTTTTATCATCATCAATCTCTATTTAAAGGAAGAAGATAGGACATATAGCATACAGATATATTTTGCAACCATTTGCCATCTCACCGGTTCTTTGGGTATACATTTTTCATTCCAAACATTTTTCTAACTCACTTAAGAGCATTTTAAATCGAGATAAAGCGGTATCTATCGACGCACTAGATCGCATATCAATACCCGCTCTTTTCAAAAGATCGAGAGGATATAAACTTCCCCCAGAAGATAAAAATTGTATATAGCGATCAAGAGCCTTATTCGAATCTTTTACTTGAGCAAAAAGTGATAAAGCTGCACTCAAACCCGTCGCATATTGATAAACATAAAAATTATAATAAAAATGAGGAATACGAGCCCATTCAACAGACAATTCAGGATCTAAAACAATTGATGATCCATAATACTCTTGATTTAATTTTATATAATGTTCGCTCAAAAGAGTTGGAGTCAAGGGCACGCCATCTTCCACCCACTTATGAATTTGTAATTCAAACTCCGCAAAAAGAGTCTGACGAAAGATCGTAGTTCGAATCGCTTCTATTTCATAATTGATGAAATAAGCTAATTCTTTTTTCGATTTCGCTTTCGACTTGAGATAATCTAAAAGAAGTTGTTCGTTAAAAGTAGAGGCTACCTCAGCCACAAAAATAGGATACCTTGAATCAATATAAGACTGATGACGTCGACTCAAAAGACTATGCATACTATGGCCTGCTTCATGAGCCAAAGTCAAAATATCATGCAAAGTTCCTTGATAATTCATCAAAATATAAGGAATGCTATCATAACATCCACTCGAATAAGCACCAGATCGTTTCCCTGGCGTTTCATACACATCCACCCAACGCTCTTCACAAAGTCCTTTCTTGAGATCATTTTGATAAATGGGACCTAGTGGAGCCACCGAATCAACAACCGCTTGACATGCCTCAGCATAATTCATAGAAATACGCACCTCATCTACAAGAGGCACGTAAAGGTCGTAAAAATGCAGCTCAGAAAGATTTAAAATCTTTTTTCGTAAAGCAATATACTGATGCATCATAGGAAGACCTTTACGAATCGTAGAGATCAAATTCTGATAAACTATAGGTTCTACTTGATGAGGAAAAAGGGCAGCTTCAAGACAATCAGAAAATTTTCTAGCTTTCGCTACAAAAAGATGACTTTGCACTTGTCCTTGAATTAGTTCGCATAAAGTATTTACGTGAGCTCGGTAACTTTTGGATATATTTTCAAATGCAGCCTTCCGAAGAGAACGATCTTTTCCTCCTAAAAAAGTCAAATAAGAACCTAAAGTCAGTGAATGTTCTTTTCCGCTGCTGTCTACTATGGAATCGAACGTCATATCTGCATTATTGAGTGCAGAAAAAGCTAAAGCAGGCGTATCCAATGCCTTGCCGCTTAAGGCCATCATTTCTTCCAACTCGAGGCTTAAAGTATGAGGGCGCATCCGCTTAATTTTTTCGAGAAAAAAACGATAAGGCGCTAAAGACGCATGAGATAAAAGATGCTGAAAATCAGCTTCATTCAAAGTCAAGAGCTCGGGCTCGATCCAAGCACACTCAACCTGAAAATCATAATTAAGACTCGAAATCAGTCCAAATCCTCGCTTAAAAGTATCGTCCCCTAAATTTTCATCATGTCGCAAATGAGCGTAGGTATAAAGCTTAGAAAGTTTTCTATCGAGATCAAAATAAAGAGACAAAAGAGACGCTGCATCATTAGGGTTTTTTAGTTTACCCTTAAAAACCGCAAGGGTTGGCCATCTTGGGCGAGCGTCTTCCCCCTTCAATTGTTGAAATTCTAAATCCCAAGCTAATGGAGTGGAATAAAGAGCCTCCACATTCCACTTATCCTCGGAAGGAACCTCGTTACGAACCATTGTCATTCCTGACTCCTTATTACTTAACTCATTCAATTCAAGCATCTTATCGGTTTTCCCGCAAGAGTAAAATAAAAAACTAGACCCAAGGATTAGCAATCCAATCCTTTTTCTGCTAAATTTTGTTGCAAAAAATCTCATACTTCCGTTATATTCCTCTCAGATAACAAATTCACCCCCCTTTTAGGCTCCTTAACCCAAAAGGGGTTAAAGAAAAAACAGGAGAAACAACCTATGGTCCAACAAACTGCAAAGAAAACTACATTAAAACCCCTAGGAAACCGCGTTCTCGTCCAAAGACTGGAAGCTGCGGAAACGATGAAAGGTGGAATCATCCTGCCTGATTCTGCAAAGAAAAAGCAAGAAAGCGCGAGAGTCATCGCGATTGGTTCCGGAAAAAAGCTCGATGATGGGAAAACAGTTCCCATGCCCGTCAAAGTAGGTGATATCATTTTGATGGATAAATACTCAGGCCAAGAGGTCACTGTCGACGATGAGGAATATATGATTCTGAAAGCCGACGATATCATTGCAATCATTGAATAAAAAATCAGGAGATAAGACGTACTATGGCACCAAAAAACATTAAGTTCAAGGAAGACGCCCGTCAAAAAATTTTGAAAGGCGTACGCACACTAGCAGCTGCTGTAAAAGTAACTTTAGGTCCTAAGGGCCGCAATGTTGTCATCGATTCAAAATTTGGCTCCCCTAAAATCACCAAAGACGGTGTAACGGTTGCTAAAGAGATCGAACTCGAAGACAGACACGAAAACCTAGGCGCTCAAATGGTTAAAGAGGTTGCCAGCAAAACAGCAGATAAAGCGGGCGACGGCACAACAACGGCAACAGTGCTTGCAGAAGCTATTTACAGCGAAGGTCTACGTAACGTAGCTGCCGGCAGCAATCCCATGGAAATCAAAAAAGGGATTGAACTTGCCGTGAATACCGTTTGCGAAGAATTAAAGAAATTGAGCAAACCTATTCATGATTCTAAAGAAATCGTTCAAGTTGCCACTATTTCAGCCAATGGCGATGCCGAAATTGGCGAAATCATAGCAAAAGCTATGGAAAAAGTGGGCAAAGACGGAACGATTACTGTAGAAGAGGCCAAAGGTTTTGAAACAACGCTTGAGGTCGTTGAAGGTATGAATTTTGACCGAGGTTATTCTTCTGCCTATTTTGTCACAAATTCAGAAACACTGACTTGCGAATATGAAGGAGCTTATATCCTCATCTATGAGAAAAAAATCTCCTCGATGAAAGATTTCCTCCCCATTCTTCAAGTCGTAGCAGAATCTGGCAAGCCGCTCGTCATTCTCTCTGAAGAGGTCGAAGGCGAAGCCTTAGCTACTCTCGTCGTAAACCGTCTCCGTGCAGGACTCAAAGTCGTTGCTGTAAAAGCTCCTGGCTTTGGCGATCGACGCAAAGCCATGCTCGAAGACATTGCGATTCTCACGGGCGGCCAATTCATCAGTGAAGAGCTCGGCATCCAATTGGACAAAGTCACTCTTGACATGCTGGGACGCGTCAAAAAAGTAATCATCAAAAAAGATGACACAACTTTGATCGATGGTGCAGGCAACAAAAAACTCATTGCAGAGAGAATTGCTCTTCTTAAAAGACAAATTAAAGAAGCCACATCCGATTATGATCGGGAAAAACTTCAAGAGCGTCTTGCAAAACTCTCTGGCGGCGTAGCAGTCATTCGTGTTGGAGCTGCCACAGAGGTCGAAATGAAAGAGAAAAAAGATCGCGTAGACGATGCGAAAGAAGCCACCAAAGCCGCTGTAGAAGAAGGAATCGTTCCAGGAGGGGGTGCTGCTCTCATTCGCTGCATTCCAACTCTTGAAGCCGTTTTGTCAAAACTCTCTGGCGATACAAAAATTGGCGCTGAAATCATCGTTCGAGCCCTTTCTTACCCCCTCCGTCAAATCGCGGAAAATTCAGGAAAAGAAGGTTCCATTGTAGTACAAAAAGTGGCCTCAATGGGTCGTAACGAAGGCTACGACGCTCGAGAAGATGTGTACGTAGATATGATGAAAAAAGGCATCATAGATCCTACGAAAGTGGTTCGCTGCGCTCTACAATTTGCAGCCTCCATTGCAGCCTTAATGCTCACAACAGAGGCCATCATCACAGATGAAGTGATAGACAAACCCGCAACACCTGCTCATGCTGGTGGCGGAGAGATGGACTACTAAGAATTAAGATTACACCAAATTCTTAAGAAGAACAGGGCTTTTGGGAAACCAAAGGCCCTTTTTTATTGCATATTTTTTTTGAATCAGTTATCTATCATGACATGCGAAAATGTCTCTTTTGTTTCTCACTACTCATCATCAGCATTTTCATTGCAGCGATTCTTGCATGGACAAATAAAAAAACAATTTTGACTCATTTTCTGTCTAAGCAGCTTCATACAACAGTCACGATGCAATCTTTTAATATCAACAAAACAGAAATGCACATCAATCAAGTCTGGATTGGCACTCCTCCTGCTTCCAAAATCCCCACGGCTTTTACAGCAAGAAATCTCTCCATACAAGCCCCTATGAATAAAATCTTCAGTACTCCGTTAATCATTGAAGAGATCGATATCAACGATATCTTTGTAGGCATCGAATTTTACAATACAAAAGGGGATGACAATAATTGGTCTCGCATTCTTCATAACGACCATAAAGAGATAAAAAATGCGCGTCCCTATTTAATCCGCAATTTGACTCTTCGAAATCTAACCGTTGAGCTGACAAAAGCGGACGGAACCACCAAGCGCTATCCGACAATTCAAAAAATAGAATTTCACAACATAAGCAATGAGACAGGTTTCCCCATTGAAGAAATTCAAAAAGCCATCTTTAAATTAATGCTTCAAGATTTGTTCAAACAACTAAATTTAGACCAATTACTTCAAGGACTTCTTCCCAACACACCTACAACATCACCACTCAAGCTTCTGCCTGGCTTGTTTAAATAGACTACTAGACCTCTTGCGTAACTAAGGGTTCGTTGATTTTGGGAATTATTTTGGAGTTCCCACATATCCAGGTGGCGCACCTATCAGTCGTTTGAGATAAGGTGACAGAGCTAAACTAATAACAGCCAACATCAAAGCGATCAAACCGTACATCAAAAATGCGTGTGAATAAATAGCTAACGAAGCCTCTGCAGATATATTGTTACCTATACTACAAAGAGTTGCTAGCCCGCCTCCAATCGCAAAGGCTGCAGACTGTGTTAAAAACCAAACGCCCATAATCATTCCAGTAAGATGCCGAGGCGCCAAACGAGTCACCATGGAAAGTCCAATCGGAGACAAAAGGAGCTCTCCAATGGTTTGTAAAAAATAACTGCCAACCAACCACCAAGGAGATGTTTCTGCCCCCGTAGTAAAAAAATGAGTTCCTACCCATAAAAAGAAAAAACCTAAGGACATAAACAAAATGCCCAAAGTGAATTTAATCGGAGTAGAAGGATTCATTTCCTTTCCTTCCAAATAGATCCAAAACCAACTCATGAAAGGACTTAACAAAATGATGAAAAAAGGATTAAAAAATAAAGATGCTTCTGCATTCAACGTCATGCCTAAGAAATTTTTTGCCAAATTTCTATCAGAAAACAGCACAAGTGAGGTAAATGTTTGATTATAAATCGCCCAAAATCCAACCGAAATCAAAATGAGAATTAAACAAGCAATGAGTTTACGCCTGGCCTCTTGTCTTTCTTTAAATAAGAAAAACAAAATGCTACCAATGATCACAATCGATGCACCAATCAAAATAAAATCGGATTCTTCAGGGAATAAAAAAAGAATCTGCAATAGACCCACTGCAAAGATCACGCCCAACAATAATAAGGAATAAAATAAAGCCTTTTTGCTAGGAAGAAGCGGACTAATACTTGGAATGTCACCTAGCCTATTCAAGAGTTGTTTCCCCGAAAGAAACGTAAATAAAGCCACTAACATGCCGGCAGACGCTGCCCAAAAACCAGCCCCCCAATTAAAATGGGCTACCAAAGCGCCAGCAAAAATCGGAGGAATGACAGCACCAATGTTAATCCCCATGTAAAATAACGTAAATCCTCCATCGCGGCGAGGATCATCAATCCCATAAAGTTCCCCTACCATCGTTGAGACATTTGGCTTGAAAAAACCATTAGCAATAGCCATGATGCTCAAACCTAAAAACAAAGCACGTGAATCAGGAATGGCCATGACCGCATAGCCCACCATAAGAAGAGTGCCACCCAAAAGGACCGATTGCTTATACCCTATAAATCGATCTGCAATATATCCTCCAAGCACAGGAGTCAAATACAACATAGAACCATAGGTCCCATACAGTAAATCCGCCTTCACATCCGTATATAAAAGCCCCTTAGTCATATAAAGAATTAAAATGGCTTGCACCATGTAGAAGCCAAATCGCTCCCATACTTCGGTAAAACAAAGTAAAAAAAGTGCTTTAGGCTGGCCTCGCATCATATAAATCTCTCCTACTATACTGTGCGCGGTTAGGTTCGTCACTTTTGGCTGCTTCAGAGTGGTCCAGATTTGAACGATCGCGAGAAGTTCCATATTGCTGCAATATGGACGACGAACGATCGTTCAAAGATGGGCCGCTACGATGGCCGCCAAAAGTGACGAACCTAGCCGTGCACAGTATAAGCCGACCGTACAATATTTTTATTGATACGTCAAGTGATACCCCAATCAACTCAAAAGTTGATTAGGGTATGTGAAAGAGCTACGATTCCACAGCTACAAATAATCTCATTAATTTAAATGCATCCAACTACACCTAAGAAGTTTATAATATGTGTCTTTTAATGGTTGCAATGATTATAATTGGCATGCAAAAAGGAATTTAAGCATTTGACATCTTCTCTCATGGAAAAAAAACATTCTAAATTTTATAACTGGGCTATTCAAAAAGCTCATTCATCTAAAGCTCCCCTTTGGGTTGGCCTATTATTTTTTTTAGAACTAGTTCTTTTTATTCCCCTTGATGCAGTTTTAATGTTTTTTTGCCTAGAAAACAGAAAAAATATTTTTCTTTATGTGGGTATTGCAGCGATCGCTTCCGTATTCAGCGGACTCATTGGGTATTTAGCAGGACATTTTCTATGGGATCTGATCGGCTCCTATGTGGTGCCCCATCTAGTTTCCTCCTCTTCTTTTAGCCATCTTTCCAATCATTTTCAACTCTATGAGAATTGGGCTGTTTTCATTGGAGGCCTCGTCCCATTCCCTCTCAAAGCACTGAGTCTTACTGCTGGCGTGTTCCATTTAGGGCTTTTGCCTTTTTTCCTTTGTTTATCCTGCGCCCGAATTCTCCGTTTCCTTTTGGTTGGAACAGCGATTTTATTATGGGGTGAAAGTATAAAAAACTTCGTAGAGCGTCATTTTCATCGAATCATTTTCATTATCGGAGCCAAAATGGCGATGATTTTTCTCCTTTTTTGGGCCATTTCTAAATAATCAACTTTATTTACTTCAACCATCTGAGTTATCCTATATCCACATATGGACCATTTATCCGAAATCCAAGAAGCCATCGCCAAAAGGCGTACCTTCGCTATCATCAGTCACCCCGATGCAGGGAAGACTACTTTAACTGAAAAACTACTTCTATACTCTGGCGCTATTCATACAGCCGGAGTCGTAAAGGGCAGAAAAGGGCGTAAAGCTGCGGCCTCCGACTGGATGGCCATGGAACAAGAACGGGGTATTTCTATTACCTCTTCGGCCATGCAATTTACTTATAAAGATACGATCATCAATGTATTAGACACCCCAGGTCATGAAGATTTTTCTGAAGATACCTATAGAACACTAACCGCTGCTGACTGCGCCATCATGGTCATCGACGCCGGAAAGGGCGTTGAAAAACAAACACGCAAACTATTCGAAGTGTGTAAACTCAGAGCCATCCCCGTACTGACCTTCATCAATAAAATGGATATGCCAGGACGCGATCCTTTGGATTTAATGAATGAAGTGGAAAATGTCTTGCAAATCCAATCTTATGCAATGAATTGGCCTATTGGATCGGCCAAAGAATTTCAAGGTGTGTTTGATCGGACAGCTCACGAATGCATTTTCTTTTCCAAAACCTCCCATGGAGGGGCTCAAAAAGCAACCATGCGCAAAATGGCTTTATCATCACCTGAGGCTCAACAAATCATTCCACCGGCATCATACCAAACTCTCAAAGACGAATTAAATCTGTTAAATCTAGCAGGCAATACATTTCAACCCGAAGATTTCCTACAAGGAAAAGTAACTCCTGTATTTTTTGCCTCTGCACTCATTAATTTTGGTGTAGAGCCTTTCTTTGATGCTTTTATCCACTTAGCTCCCTGTCCCCACGCACGCACAGCTCTGCGTTTAGACGGAACCGAAATAGAAATTGATCCCGTCACAACTCCCTTCAGTGGCTATGTTTTTAAATTACAGGCTAATATGGATAAAAGACATCGCGATAGTATGGCCTTCATCCGAATCTGCTCAGGCCGTTTCGAAAGAGATTTGATCGTTAAGAATCATCGACTCAAAAAGGAAATGCGCCTATCTCGTCCTCACTCTATGTTAGCTGGCGAAAGAACTACTTTAGACTATGCCTACCCAGGAGATGTGATTGGAGTCATCAATCCCGGCTTTTTTGCCATTGGCGACACCCTTTCTGTCACAGGAGGTTTTAATTTCAAACCCTTACCACAATTTCAACCCGAAATTTTCGCCAGGCTCCACCCTAAAGATGTAGGAAAACGAAAATCCTTCGATAAAGGCATTTTGCAACTAGCCGATGAAGGAGCCATTCAAATATTAGAAACTTCTGAGCGTCAAGGAGATTTTGTTTTTGCAGCTGTTGGAAAATTGCAATTTGAGGTGATGCAATACCGACTCAAAGATGAATATGGAGTAGAAACCATTCTTTCTTTCCTTCCTTATCACTGCAGCGCTTGGGTCTTAGGGGATCTTAATACATTCATCAAGCCATCTAATGCAACTTTGGTAAAAGATAGACAAGGACGCCCTATTGCCCTCTTCAACGAACCATGGGACAAGCAATATTGCATCAAACACAATCCTCATCATCAATTAGTAGATATTTTAGTATGATTTTTCATAAACCATCTTCTGCTTCAATTCCCATCAGATGCTTTGGCACACAACCTGGCCAAGAATTATATGCAGCTTACCATGATCATGAATGGGGTATACCAGTACATGAAGATCGCCATCTTTTCGAAATGCTTATTTTAGAGGGCGCTCAAGCAGGATTAAGTTGGGAGACCATCCTAAAAAGACGTGAGGGTTATCGCATAGCATTTCATCATTTTGATCCTATAAAAGTGGCGTCTATGATAGATGCAGAGCTCGAAGCTTTAATACAAAATGCAACAATCATTCGCAATAGGCTCAAAATTTATAGTGCACGCCAAAATGCAGGAGTGTTTCTAAAAATTCAAACGGAATATGGATCTTTTAATGAATACGTTTGGAATTTTGTCGCTCACCAACCCATTATAGGTCACTGGAAACAATGGCAAGATGTCCCCACCACAACCCCAATCAGTGAGGCTCTCTCTAAAGATCTTACAACCAAAGGCATGAAATTTGTTGGCTCTACAATCATTTACGCCTACATGCAAGCCGTAGGACTTGTAAATGATCATATTACTCAATGTTTGTGCTACGGAAAAAATCAATTCACCTGAGGAATCACAGGAACAAAAGTTTTTGGATTAGGCATTTTAAACCCTTTTGGAAAATCTGAATGTAATGCCGCAATCCATTTCTGATTTCTTCCAACAAACAACCATTTACCTCTAACCATCAAATCCCCATTTTCTATCCAGAGCTCAGCGTTATAGACATTTCCCTTTTGGGGATCCAAAATTTTCCCCTTATAACTAATTCCACTATCAGTCAGATCCCAAATAAGATCTAACCCACAGTAAAAAGGTTTGCCTATGACGCCTGGCGCCCTTTCCTTAGGCGAATAGATTGTTTCACTCAATTTTTGATCCTCATCAAACGTACCAATAATTCGTCCATAAAATTGATCTGCATATTCATAAATCGCAACAATGCACTGCGCCTTTCCCGTCTCTTCATTAATGCTTTTCCAAAATCCAGTGATTTCTTGCGCAATCATTGAATAACAAAAAAAAGAGACAAAAAAGAAACATAAAGATACCAGCCGCCTCATAGCAAACGCCCCCATTCCTTTTTGTACTATCTTTTTTTATTGATAAAATTGTCAATTGATTCTATACTCAAAGAACTTGAAAAGTTGATTTGGGTATATCTAAAGAGAAATCAGTTCTTTAGCCATTACAAAAGCAAAAATACCTACCAAAGACAAAATGTTTGCTAATTTCTTATCCATCTTTTCGGCAGACCTATTATTACCCCATGCATAAGGTCCTAGCGTCCCTAAAGTAGCCGCCCAACAGATATATCCTGTATATTCCAAAAACCTCACCCAAATTGAAGCGAGAGGATAAAAACTATTACAAGTCCATGCTGCCAAGGAGGCCGTCATAGTAATCAATACACCACACACTAACATGACCATATAAGAGGTCACCACTTTTTGAACCGCTTCTTCCGATCTTCGCGTATTCACCGTCATTGTACGCTTCCTCTAATGCCTTTATGTTATACCCAAAAAACCTAAAAAAGATGATTGTTTTTTGTTTTTTAGGTAGCATGAAAATATGAGTATAGAAGAAAAAATACAAAAATATAAAGAATTGGGACAGATCATTGAGAGCCTTGAGCAACAAAAAAAAGAACTGGGTTCTGAAATTTTAAAAGAAATGCCCCAAAAAACTTTGCAAACGACTGACTATTTGGTCCGCCGTTATAGTCGCCTAATGATCAAAACTTCTCTTGAAGAAGCACGCTACTTCAATGCGATTAAAATGACAGAAATCGTAGATAAGGAAAAAATCAAATACCTGCATCAATTAGGGCAACCCGTTCCGGGAGTAGCCGAAATTCAATACATCCAGATTTCCGCTTTAGGGCCTCGTGGATGAATTTTGTTTTCGAGCATTCCACCAGATCGAAAAGGATTGAAAAAGTTCATCAGGAGATATATTTTTAATGCAACCTCCTGTAGGACAGCTCCGAAGGATAGGACATCTTTTATGAAAAGTTTTTCCATAGGGACATGTCCCCTGAAACGAAACATGTTGATCCCCTATCGGTTTGAAAATATCTGAAGAGGTCGGACCAAAAATACTAAAACTAGCCGTAGCTGTAGTGCCACAAAGATGCAAGGCGCCAGAATCCATCGCTATCACTACATCCATCTGACTCATGAGATTTTGCCAAAGAGGTAAGGAAAGTTTTTCAATCATCGCACTTTGATCAGGGAAGGCCTCTTGAATTTTTTCACAAAATTGTTTTTCTGCCATGCTACCCCACATAAGAAAAAAAAAGGAATGGCACATTTCTTGCACGCAACTTAAAAAAGAAATCATAACCTCTAAAGACACCTGCTTATTGGCCCACTGCGCCCCTGGACACACCATCATGCAGCAGCCTCTTTTCATTGCCACGAAACTATCCAATAGAGTTTTTTCAAAACCATTCATTTGAAGCAAAGTATCATTCACTGAGGTGGGCAAAGAAATGGAAAAAAATTGAGCTATGACACTCAAATATTGCAATCTAATATTCAAATGATGAGACACATTAAAACGACGATGGGTGGCCAAAATATTCGGCCATTCAGAAACTGATTGAAATCCAAACCCCACTTTCATTTTGCTTCGAGCCAATAATGTCATGAGAGCTGATTTAGAATTCCCTTGTAAATCGAAGACAACATCATAAGAGATTTGACGCAACTTGCGAATAGAGGAAAAAAGATGTTCCCTGTCCATAGAAATAGCATGGCGTATTAAGGGATGTGAGGTGATCAGCGATATAAATTTTTTCTCCACAACCCAGTCTATAGTGACAGAAGGGAAAAGCTGATGTAAAAAATGTAGGACCGGAAAAGATTGAACTATATCGCCTAAAGAGGACGTCTTAACAATCAGAATATTCACGTATACCACAAAAAAGAAGAGCTTCTTGCATATCTTGAGGCATGGGAGCGCTGACTTCCATAACTTTCCCTTCCCACTCCCATTTCAAATGAAAAGCATGCAACAAGATTCTTTTTGCAAACATTGGGGATCTATAATGCGCAGCATACTGTCTGTCGATCAAAATCGGGTGGCCTAATTCCGCTAAATGAACCCGAATTTGGTGAGTGCGTCCCGTTTGAGGCTGACAAAGCACTAAGGAAGCTAACTTTCCTTCCGCAACTACTTTCCATTGAGTCACTGCCCTCTGTCCAAAAGAACTAGAGCCCCAAATCGTTTGCCCTTCATAAGATTTTTTCTTAGCAAGTCGGGTATCTTGAATGCCTTGCTTCAGTGTAAAAATTCCATCTGCCAAAGCAAAATATTTTTTATGAACCACCCTTTGAGCGAATTGCTCCATAAGACAATCTCTCGCCTTTGAACTTTTTGCAATCGCTAAAACCCCTGTTGTCTCTTTATCTAAACGATGCACCAAAAAACGATCTTTACCGAAGGTGCGCATGCAATTTACAGGATCACATACCCATCCTACAGGCTTATTGACCAACAGCAAAAAATCATCTTCATAAAGCGTTGGAAACTCCAAACGAGGACGCAAAAGAACATCTTTCCAAGAAGACACCAACTCCACAACATCTCCTTTACAAAGCTGCGTGGAGGCAAATCGTTCAATTTTGCCATTCACACGGCACAGATTAGAAGCAAGAGCCCGTCTTAACGACTTTCCAGATTCCTGATGAGAACCTACACTTTGAAGAAATACAATCAATTTCTGAGGAGATGATGCAAGCCACTTCACCTAGATTTCTTTCCTTCTTAGAAAATCAATCAAAAGCCGCAATCCAAAACCTGTTGCCCTGGTGGGATAATAATACTTGGGCTTACTTAAATAAGCAGGGCCTGCAATGTCGAGATGAGCCCAGTGAGTAGATCCAACAAATTCCTGCAAAAAGAGCGCAGCTTTCATCGAAGAAGCATCTCTTCCTCCCGAATTGATTAAATCTGCAATATCTGATTTCAAACAGTCTTTATAATCTTCATTCAAAGGCATTTCCCAAAGCAGCTCATCTGTATGTAAAGAGGATTCCATCAAATCTTTAGCCAAAGCCTCATGATTAGAAAAAAGTCCCGCCATCTCTTCACCCAAAGCAATCACCATTCCGCCTGTAAGAGTTGCTAAATCAATGACAGAGGTGGGGTTCAGATGCTTCATCACATAACCTAATGCATCAGCTAAGACAAGACGACCCTCCGCATCTGTGTTATTGATCTCTACTGTTTTGCCCACAAAAGAGCGATACACATCGCCTAGTTTATAACTTTTAGATCCAATGCAATTTTCCGTCACAGGAGCCACTGCTGTGACATTTACTTTTAACCCTAAAGCCGCAGCTGTTTTGATCACACCCAGCACGGTAGCAGCCCCCGCCATATCACACTTCATAGTAAGCATAGAATCGGTCGGCTTTAAACTAAGTCCCCCAGTATCATATGTAATCCCTTTCCCCACTAGGACAACATGTTCTTTAGAATGAGGAGCTCCCTGATAGGCGACTTGAATCAAAAAAGGATCAAAACTTGAAGAACGATTGACCGCTAAAAGAAGACCCATGCCGGATTTTTCTAGCCATTTTTTATCAAAAATTGTCGTCTTGATTTTAGCAGACAATTTTTCAAAAGAAACAGCCTCATCCGCAAGCATTTTCGGACTTACATCATCCGCATTTCCACTCACAAGATCCCTTACATAACAGACTCCCTCTACAATCGTCTCGATTTTTTCAGAGACAGCTGCATTTCCTAATCCAATGCATTCTATCCTTTCGAGTAATGCAACCGGACTTTCTTTCAGAGTAGTTCCCTTCAAACGACTGAAGGCATAGTTAGCTAATAAGATTCCCTCTAAACCCGCAGAAAAAACATCTTCTTTATTCCATGTCTCAATCACCGGAAAAATAACATTAAGACTCTTTGCAGCCTTGCCCAAGACAAAACGAGTGGCACTCGCATAGGCCCTGCGTAAAGATTCTGGCGTAACGGTTTGAGCCTTGCCCAGGCCTAAAAGAAGAACGCGAGGCTCTCTCTCCCCCTTCCAGTAAAGAAGCGCCGTCTCTCCTTTTTTCCCCTTAAAATCACCCGAGGATATAGCGCTCTCCGCAATTCCCTTTAGCCATCTATTTTCAGCCGTTTCTGCGCACCCTTCCCAAAAGGGAACTAGAACAAAATCGGCATCAAGTCTTTTTTCAATACTAGCAACAAAAGCAATTTTCAAAATGGAATCTCATCGTCAAAAGTTTCACCCTTTGCACTAACCACTGGAGTTGACGGCATGTAGGGATTGGGAGCTGATTCAGGAAATGTTCCAAAAGACGGCGAAGACGCTGCCACATTTTTTTGCACATGAGGCGCCGGATGAGCATGGTCTGTACCTTCGGCGGCTTGACCACTGCCAGGTTTACCAAATGGACTGAATTGAATATAAGATGCTGTGATATCCATGGAAATTTGAGGTTTGCCTTCGCGATCATTGAAAATATCAGGTTTTTGCAATTCGCCCGCAACAACAACCGCGCTACCTTTTTTTAAATAGGGAAGCATTTTATCATATTGATCTCCCCAAATGGTCACTCTCCACCAAATTGTATCATCCGCCTGTCCTTTGCGAGTGCGTGTGGCTACACGAAGTGTAGTTACTTTTTTACCTGATGCAGTAAAGCGCGTTTCTGGATCTGCCCCAAGATAACCTGCGAT
>Ga0364919_10025_pt1 | contig 86811 bp, 77 predicted proteins | sample SorcelJu500001C7_2_FD_206953 | JGI IMG/M metagenome (GOLD analysis project Ga0364919, IMG submission 206953) | Enriched cells from Trout Bog Lake Hypolimnion, Wisconsin, USA - BchlTB.June20.5000.01.C7 | ecosystem: Environmental > Aquatic > Freshwater > Lake > Hypolimnion/Profundal zone | place... | reverse complement strand
TTAAGACTTCTTCGAGTATTTCTTCGTAGTAAAAACGTAGCATGGGCTGCTATAACGAAGAAAGATATTAAAGTTAATTTTTGAAATTTATGCGCCTATAGCTCAATTGGATAGAGCGTCAGACTACGGATCTGAAGGTTAAAGGTTCGACTCCTTTTAGGCGCACCAACCTACGCTCTAACGAGCTACGGTTGGCACGGCCAGTACTGAAGGTATCGATATTAAAAAAAGATTAAGAGCAAAAGCGTAGGTTGCCCGGCGAAGTTTAAAGCTCCTTTGAGCATTTCTTCGTAGTAAAAACGAAGCCTGGGCGGTATCAGCGTAGAAAATAACTTTCTTCGCCCTAACGAGCTACGGTTGGCAGGCCTGCTCTTCGTAGCGGCCCAAAGGCAGCGAAGTAGAGACCATACTTCACCTCCCATCTTTTCTTTGACAGACTCTCATCAACTGTGTACATTTCATAAGATTTATTTTTATTAATGAAGCAAAAAAAGAGAAGGTTTATGAAGTATTTCTTTATAATAATTGCTTTGTTATGGTCTTTGCATATTCCTTGTTTTGCTACCGTATATAATGAAAAGCCGATGGTAGTTGTCATCCCTTCTTACAATAACGAACAATGGTGCCTTAAAAATCTTGTTTCAGTATTACAGCAAAAATATAGCAATTATCACATTATTTTCATTGATGATTGTTCTACTGATAACACCTTTCATACCATTCAATCATTTGTTAATGCCAATAAGTTACAACATAAAGTTACCATTATTCATAACAAGCATCGCGTTGGCGCTCTAGAAAACCTTTATACTGCAATTCATAGTTGCCCAGATCATGCAATTATCGTAACACTCGATGGTGATGATTGGTTTGCCACTGATAAAGCATTGGCTCGTGTTAATCGAGAATATCAGGATAACAATACGTGGCTTACCTATGGTCAATTTGTTTTCTATCCCGTTGGACAACCAGGATTTTGCTCGGCACTTCCTGATGACGTTATACAACACAACACGTTTAGAGGCCATCCCTGGGTTACTTCCCATTTACGTACTTTTTATGCAGGACTCTTTAAAAAAATTGACAAAGAAGACCTTAAAGGAACTGATGGGCAATTCTATGCGGTCACCTGGGATCAAGCAATGTTGCTCCCTATGCTTGAAATGGCCGGTCACCATGTGCGATTTATTCCTGATATTCTCTATGTTTATAATTATAACAATCCTCTTAATGATGAAAAAACCCAACCAGCGCATGTGTTACGGTGCCTTGATGAGATAAGACAAAAGCCTTGCTATCAACGATTAAAACAACTTATTATTCATGGCCCTGATCTGGTGGTCTTCTCTTATGATCGTCCTTTGCAACTCTATGCACTTCTTGAATCAATTGAAAAAAATGTGCGCGGACTTGAGAGTATTCAAGTGATTTACCGCTCATCCTCAGAATCATTTGAGCAAGCTTATCAAGAGGTGCAAAACTCCTTTAGCAATGTACGCTTTAAAAAACAACAAAAAGCTCCCTATGATTTTAAGCATCTTGTTATTGAAAGTGTTTTTGCTTCATCAACGAGCCCTTATATTCTTTTTGCCGTTGATGATATGACGGTCAAAGAACCGGTTAATCTATTGCGCTGCATTGAAAAGATGGAGCAACATCATGCCTATGGATTTTATCTACGCTTAGGGCTCAACCTTGATTATTGTTATGCATTAGGCCAATCACAACCAGTGCCCCATCATACGACACCCGAAGAAAGTCTCTGCTTATGGACTTTTAAGGATAGCGTTCATGATTGGCATTATGTTCATACTGTTGACATGACTATTTACCGCAAGAAAGAAATTGAGCAATACATAAAGCTTCTTTCTTATTGGTCCCCCAATACTCTTGAAGGAGAATGGGCCGGTCGAGCCCGTCTGCTCTTAAATCGTCAGGGACTCTGCTATAAAAATACTGTTGTTATTAATACACCATTAAATCGCATCAACCAGGGCTATGATAACCCTCATATGCATTGGAAAGACACGCAAGAACTTCTGAATATTTTCAACCAAGGTCTTAAAATTGATATAGAACCGATGCAGCATATCGTTAATAAATCGGCACATATACATTATGAACCCACTTTTGTCGCCCGTAAAAAAGGATAATGAGTATGTTTTGGCTTGTCAGTATTTTTCTGTTATTGGTCTGTGCACCAACCTATACTATTGAAGAAAAGTCTATTGTAATAGTAACTGCAAGCTATAACAATGCCTCCTGGCTTCTTTTTAATCTTAATTCGGTAGTGAATCAAAAATATACTAATTTTCACCTGATCTATATTGACGATTGTTCTAAGGATGACACTGGTGATCTGGTTGAATTCTACGCAAAAATTAAAAAAGTTCATCATAAAATAACAATCATCAGAAATACTGAACGCAAAGGTGCCCTTTATAATCAATATCATGCCATTCATTCTTGTCCTGATGATGCAATAATTATCATCCTTGATGGCGACGATTGGTTCCTGCATGATGGCGTGCTGAGTTATATAAATAATGTGTATCAGGATCCCGCAATATGGCTTACCTATGGACAATTCGTTGAATACCCAAGTGGTGGTAGAGGCTTCTGTTGCCCTATGCCTGATTCAATTATTGCCAGTAATGGATTTAGAGACCATGAACATATACCATCCCATCTTCGCACCTTTTATGCATGGCTCTTTAAACAGATCAAATTGGAAGACCTCATGTTTGAAGGCAATTTTTTCAAAATGTCGGGCGATATTGCAGCCATGTTTCCTATGATTGAAATGGCACGCAATGGACATTTTAAATTTATTTCAGATATTTTGCTTGTTTATAATGGAGAGAATAGTCTTAACGATCATAAAATTTCCAAGGACTTGCAACGAGCACTCGATTTAGAGCTTCGCTCTCGTCCTCGCTATCCTGCACTTGAAACACCAGTATTTTCTGAAAAAGGGCAGCCAGAAACCGTTAATGTTCCTCAAAAAAATAATAAGGATATAAAAGATGAATAATCGTAAGGTATTATGCACTTTCTTATCTCTTAATTTAGGTGCCCTATATGCACAAAGTTATGTTGATATAGAACATTTACACCAAGTAACAAATTTACCCCACAATGTTATACAGCATTGGATGAATGAATTTAAAGCCATAGAAGATTGGAATGAAGGATCAGATGCTGCAGCACCATTTTACAGGGTATTTCCCCGCTTAATTAATCACTATAATTTTAAAAAGGGATGCGAACTTGGCGTTAGTACTGGTGGACACTCCTATATCATTCTTAAAACAACTAATGTAGAGAAATTGTATAGCGTTGATCCTTATTCTCCGAACTATTTTATTGATTTTGCTTCGAAAGGAGTGCTCGAGCTATTTTTTTTACGAGTCAAAGCACGTTTAGGCCAATTTAGTGGCAGATCCGAATTGCTTCGTATGTATTCCTTAGAAGCATCAAATCTTTTTAAAGACAATGAACTCGATTTTGTTTTTATTGACGCTGATCATGCCTATGAATCTGCAAAACAAGATATAACACTCTGGTATAAAAAAGTTCGATCTGGAGGCATTATCGGAGGTGATGATTATGCTACTTCATGCCCCGGAGTACCCAAAGCAGTCAACGAGTTTTTTATGGCTTTAGGCTTGACAGTCCACCAAGATAAAGATGAGCCAAGAGTGTGGTGGGTACAGAAACCGTAGCGGTATGGAAGGCTTGCTCATGAAATTAAGTAGATTATTTCTCATAGTTTTCATCTACGGCGCCTTACAGGCGCACGAGCTTGCTGCGGTGCATTTTATTCAAGATTTCTTAAAACCAGGAGACCTTGTTTTTGATGTAGGTGCTCATCATGGTAATAAAACAACCGTATATCTTGCCTGTGGGGCACGCGTTATTTGCTTTGAACCACAACCAGAATGTGTTAAGAAGCTAAAAGATAGATTCCTGAACAATAAGAATGTGGTTATCGAGCAATGTGGTCTCTCTTTTAAAGATGACGTGTTAACCTTTTTCTCCTCTGGAGAATCTACTCTTTCCACTTTTTCCGCCGAATGGACACACCATAGTAGATTCAGTGAACATGGTTATACGTGGGATAAGATATTACACATTCCAGTAACCACTCTTGATAGTATGATCGCTAAACATGGAGTTCCTCAATTTTGTAAAATTGATGTAGAAAATTACGAATACGAAGTCTTGCAAGGTCTAACAAAAGCAATCCCTTATGTATCATTTGAATTTACTAAAGAATATTTTCACAAAACAGAAGCCAGCATACGTTATTTACAACAGCTGGGATACCGAACATTTAATGTTTCACTGGGAGAAACTGACCGTTTTTTATTTATTGAATGGGTTACCGCCGACACATTACTAACAACGCTTAAAAAAGCATGCATCAATGATATTTATTTGCATGATCCCTGGGGACTTTGGGGAGATATTTATGCGCATTATTAATTATTAGAGTATACAGGAGTCAAGCATGAAATATCGAGTTCTATTCAGTATTTCACTGTTATTATTTCTTAAAACCTTCGATGCACACTGTAGTAATAGTCTCTCTCTAAGAAAAGCCAAAGACCCGCAATTACGCGGATCTTTAACCATTGAATTTTTGCAATACATACAATCAATATTTAAACCATCCCATTTTTTAGAAACGGGAACCTTGATGGGAATAACTACGGAAAGATCTGCTGCTATTTTTCCTAACGTTCTCACCTTTGAAATAGACCGTGATTTTTTTAACACAGCAAAAAACCGGCTTGCATCACTGTCAAATGTTCAAATGTACTTTGGTAATTCAGCAACACTTCTTGATACTGTAATACCTACACTATCGGGCAAAGCTCTCTTTTGGCTTGATGCTCATGGTCCTACTGTTACTGTAGTTATCGATGAATTACAATGCATTAAAAAACATATGGTAAGCAATAGTATCATCATGGTCGATGATATCAGAATTTTTCAACCTGCAACCAAGACACCGCACCCTGAGTTAGGTAATTATCCCTCAGTGCAAGAAGTTATTATTCTTTTGAAAGAAATAAATCCTTCTTATGAAATTGTTATTTACGGCGATATCTTGATGGCTTATCCGCCATCAGAAAATATCATAGTATCACCATTACTCAAAGCCTTAACCAAAAATCGGATTTCCAATAACTATCCCCCATCCGAGCTAATAATGATGGAGCAAATCATTGCCAATGCATCGGATGAGGAGAAGGAAGCCATTAATGATTTGGCATCATGGCTTTATAATTCATCATCACCCATACAGGCGCTTTACTATGTATTTTGGAGTGGACTTATAGCCATGCAAGAACACAATTATTCAAAAGCTTTATCATATTTTATGTATGCTAACCAAAATGATTTTTCATATCCAAGACTGGATGATTGCATCAAAATGGTGCAGTAGCTATGAAGCTTCTCTATCCCTTCTCTTTATTTTTGCTGCTATTGGTCATGATCGCGCAGCCAACAATACATGTTATTGGCGATAGCCATGCTTCATTTAATTTTAGACCACCCAATCACTCCTTATGCGAACATGATAGATTTACCTATTACGATAATGATCTTCATCTCTCGCTACCATTTGAGATACGCTGGCTTGGTGCAATAACCATGCATCGAGTCGGACGCGATACATTAGCATGCGTTAATATACGTAATTATGGAGTGAAAGAACACGATGTTGTTGTTTTTGTTTTTGGCGAAATTGATATTAGATGTCATATTGGAAAGCAGCGAGATCAATCTGGCAGAGATCTTATAGAAGTTATTACAACGCTTGCCAACAATTATTGCAGTAGCATTGTAGCCAACAAGAATCTGTTTCACAACGTTTATTGTATTGCCCTCAGTCCATTACCTCCTATTGATGGTAAAGAAAGAGAATGTGCAGCATTTCCCATTTATGGGCCATTAGAAGATCGAGTTTCAATACATAAAATGCTTATCCGGCAGCTTGAAATAAGCTGCAAAGAACATAACATTGGCTTCTGTGATATTAGTAATTTTTTTAGCAAATCTGATGGAAGTCTTGATGAAACAAAAGCAGACGATCGAGTGCATGTTAATCCTGCTTTTAATGATCCCATTAAAAAGACTGTTATTGCTCATCTTGATCTGTATAGTTCTTCCCTATTGAAACAATAAATATTTTTGAGTATTAATTCTTTTTTCGAATGAATAGTATTTTCGGCATCGCTGGCACCGTAAAATCTTTATATATTTCTTCAAAGCCCTGTTGTTCTAACCATGCTTTAAATTGATCATAAAGAGGACATCCTTCATACATCTCAGCCATACTTACCTCAGTAAAAATTACTTTGACTGATGCAAGAATTTTTGGAGCCGCACTCAATGTGCAATATTCAGCACCTTGCATATCGAGCCAGAGAAAATCAACCTGGTCAACATTATTTTGACGTGCCCACTCATCAAGAGTTATGGTCGGCACTATCAATTGTTGAAGAAAATTAACATAGGGATAATGATTAAGATGCTCTTTTGGCTTAAATAAAGAACTTGAAGCATTGAATATTCCTTCCCCTTCACTCACATATATGGAAGATGTTCCATTTTTATCTGCCAGCGCAACGGCAAAAGTCCTTACATTCTGACATGATTGCACTGCATTGCGGAGCATCTGATAAAGATTTGGTATCGGTTCAAAGGCATAAATCTTTCCTTGGGGCCACAATTTACTCATTTCCTTAGTATCAGATCCATTATGGGCACCCGCCTCAACAATAATAGGATTCTCAGGCAAATGTTTGAATAACAAACCTCTCAATGATTCATTGATATTGGTGCCAAAAAGAGTTAATGAGCATAAAAAAACAAATCCGCTAACCATCACTATTTTAATATTCATAGAGCTCCTTACTTTATTCCTCTTCTTAATTAACGCGATTGATCATATCCCGCATTATTTATTATTTCAACATAAAATTTGTCTAGAATAATTATTGAATGATACATTTTTCTAGACGAGTTGAATAACTACAAAAATAAATCTATGATAAAGAAAATTTATTGTAAAAAAGAGAAATCTAAAGTATGAAGCAATATTTTCTTGCGAACCTGCTTTTCATCTACACATTATTTATAGCCTGCACATTACTACCATCACTAGACGCAATGGCTCATATGGGCATCACTAATAAAGTTGGGGGCGGATACTTTGGAGATCAAGCCCTTCATTACATTAAAAGCAAATGGTTAGCACATAAATATAAAATTCCTTTTTATCTACAACCATTTTTATATTCTGATCAACTACGGGCTTCACAGCAAGAAGAGCTCCTTACCGATAGTTTACGTGCATCATTCTCAAGACATATTTCAATTTCTAATGAAGCCGATATTAAAAAAAATATGCAACCGGAAACTCTTTTTACTATTGAACTCTGGGCACAAGGATACGGCTTTAGTGTAGAAGATCTTGTTAACTTCTTGCTTTTAAACAACGATCAGGCTTTTCTCGAACAAGTACGGCAATGTTTACGCCCCCTCAAAACGCCACCCATTCCCCAAATACCTGAAAAAGTAATTACCGTTGCGGTGCATATACGTAAACCAGTACCCTTTGACTTCCCTTTATATTCAATCCAGGAATATGATAGCTCGCTCTATCCATCTAATGATGAAATAATCTATGTACCAGAATCAAAAACAACTGAAGATCCATTAAATGATCATGATACTGAACGTGCAGCAATCACCCTCTATTCTGATGTTCATAATGGACCAATGAAATTTCCGCCTACCCAATTTTATATAGATCAAATTAAAAGACTTTCTGAGTTCTTAGAGGATCATCCCTTATATGTTTATTTTTTTACCAGTGATTCAAATGCAGAAGTACTTTTTGAGACAATAAAAAAAGCTGTAAATAAAAAAAATATAACGTATGCCCAACATTATGCTCAGTGGAATGCACACATTATTGATGACAGTTATCTTATAAGTCAATGCAACTGCCTTATAAAATCAACTTCTACTTTTAGTACTATTTCTCAATTAATGGGAAATCATACAATTACTATTTTCCCGGGAGAATATCTTTGGAACAACAATATCCTTGTAATAAACAAAAGCATATGGCTTATAAGAAAATCACAATTAGAGACAATAAAAACACACCAAGATATAAAGGAAATTCTATGAATACTCTTTTCTATAAAAAAACTTTTATAATGGCAGTCTTTTTTGTGAGTTGTTCAATGTTTGGTCATGATATACCAGAACCATATCGCTCCATTAGAGACCTTCCTTTTGATCCTCATGGATTTGGTAGTAATGAACGTCATCTTAAAAAAATAATAGCCCATTATAAACCAAAAATTATCATCGAAATTGGTCCATGGTTAGGAAGTTCTACCCGTTGCCTTGCTCAACTTCTGCCTGATGATGGCATAGTTTATACTATTGATACGTGGCTCGGCTCTCTTGATGAACCTGGACATCAACGAGATCCTCGCTTGCCTTATATGTACCAACTTTTTTTATCCAATGTTAAGCATGCACAATTAACTCATAAAATTGTGCCCATTAGAATGAAATCTACTGAAGCAGCAAAGGCCCTTAATGTCATGGCCGATCTTGTTTATATCGATGGGGCTCATGATACCGAAAGCGTAACCAATGATATTTTAGGATTTATGCCTCATCTTAACCCCAATGGTATCATGTGCGGCGATGATTGGTCGTGGGATACAGTACGTATCGCAGTGGTACAATGCGCAACACTATTCAATAAAAAAGTATATTTTGACGATAATTTTTGGTGGTATGAACCAAATAATTAATCTGATAGACATTTATGAATAAAAAAATAGTAATCGTTATAGCACTTCTGTTTTTTACTACAAAACATTATGCATCCCCTGAGCGAGTGGCAAGCTTGCCTTATATTACCGGTGATGGATTTCGTGCATTAGCAGATTTTGTTATTGATGAAACTGTCTCCAATAATTATTGGCAAGAAATTCCTCGTCTTCTTAAAGACGGACAAATCATTTTTATTGGCAATGACATCTGGACTAATACTGATTATATATCGGTTTTTTATGAGAAAGTTCATCCTCACTTGCACCAGAATTATATTCTTATCATCGCCAATATGGATCTGGTCTTTAATGGCCCACTGCCCTTATTACTTGAAGATCCAAAATTGATTGCTTGTTTTTGCAAAAATATAGATCGGACACATCCGAAATTAATTCCTATTCCTATTGGTATCGAAAATGAATGGGTTCTTAAACAATTTAGAGGCAAGGAGTCTAAGGATATTACGATAGCTCGACACCGTCATGCCCACACTCCTAAGGACCGTCTCCTATACATGAATTTTTCAAAAGGAACCTATCCTCTGGAACGAGAGCGGGTGTATAACCTCTTTAAAGACCAACCTTATTGCTTTGTGGCACCAAGCAAACCATTGATGGAATATCTTCATGATCTCGCGCGATCAAAATTCGTCCTGAGTCCTCGAGGCAATGGCGAAGATTGCCATAGAACCTGGGAAGCCATGCTTATGGGATGCATTCCTATCGTCAAAAGTTCTAATCTGGATCCACTTTTTACTGATTTGCCAGTGCTCATCGTAAAAGACTGGAATATCATCACCCAAGAATACCTCGAGAGTGCCTATGAGCAGGTCACTAAAAAGAATTTTAATCATGAAAAATTATTTATGCATTACTGGTCAGACCTCGTAAAAAGAACACAAAATAGTTTTCGTACCAAAATACCAACATACTTTGGTGTCCCTTTCCATGATTCCATGGAACAGACTGACCATTACAATAGAAAAGATGCTATTAATGATCTGAGATGGCAGATGGTGATTGATTTATATAACGCCGCTATTATCAAAGATCTTAACTATAGTCCTGAACCTAGAATTCCTAAAATAATACACCGTATATGGCTTGGCAGTCCTCAACCGCCACGTGAATCATATTATGAAACTACCTGGATTAAACATCATCCTGATTGGCAGTATAAACTGTGGACTGATAAGGATATACAAGAACTCAATTTAGTTAATAAAGATATTTATAATGCTGCCACTAATTGGGGTGAAAAATCAGATATTGCTCGCTACGAAATTTTATTTCGGTTTGGGGGACTTTATATTGACACCGATTTTGAATGTTTACAGCCTTTTGATATCTTTCACCATTGTTGCGATTTTTATTCGGGACTCAATTTTAATATAAATCCTATTACCGTTTTTAATGGTCTTATTGGCTGCAGAGCTGGGCATCCCATTCTTAAAACATGCATATCCAATATAAGAAAGAGACCTCCTCATAGCACTGACCCCATAGAAGATATAATGCAATACACAGGACCTTATTATTTTACCCGATGCATCATGCAGAACTTAGGCTCAGATAAAGACCGCATTGTCTTATTTCCGATAACTTATTTCTATCCGTTTTTGCCTAGCGTAAAAGAAGAAACTATTAAAGAACATATCAGGCCGGAATCATATGCGATGCATCACTGGCATTGCTCCTGGCAATAAGCTCATAACAAGGAACATTATCAAAAAAATAATGATACGGATGAACTACGCTTTCCCCATACAGCAATCGTATGGCGCGTAATAAAACATTTTGATTTACTAATCCCATCGAACCGCCATCACCATTCATTTGACCTACTATGTAACAAAACTGTGCATTAAAAAAATTCTTTTGACTGACCAGTTTTTGTACCAATTCGGGTGTTTCACTTAAGGCAAAGGTTGATACAAATGCATCACAGGTAAACTCTAAACTCTTCGCAAATTGAATAGGAATAAGATGAATGAATCCTGCTTGTAAATGATCGGGCAGAGAGTGATGAACAATAACTTTATCATGCCCAATAGTTACTTTCAAAAATAATCCTTGAATTACTACTAATTCGGGCAAATCAAAAAGAATTAAGGTCGCCTCGGGAAGTAAGGTTTTAAAGATTCGCGCTAAATTACCATAGCCACCACCCAATTCAACAATGGTATTCAAAGGTATTCCTGCGCTATCAATAACGCGGGCCGCATAAAATAAATGGCCCAAAGTATTGATAGAACAATTAAATTCTTTGCATACCTTAGGCAAATTAATAAAATCATTATCTTGGAATTTATTCAATAATTGCATGGTAGCATCACTGACACAATATTTTAAGTAACAAGTCTCATACTGCTGCATCTTTCCATATTTTTCTCGCAACATAGTTGAGGCAACCACTTCGTTAGCAGCAAAATTTGCATTGGGAGAGCCCCCAATAAACTCTTTCAGCTTCTGTTGTGATTGATGCCAATACGGATGGGCATACACACAAGAATCAGGCTCTAGTTTCATAATTTCTTGTAGTAATAGATTATATTCCCGCTGCATTTCAGACCATAAAACTCCAAAATGAGCATTGCCCTGCATTGAGTAACTGCTCACTATCATAAGAAGAAATATTATTCTTAGTTTTATATATTTATTCATTGCTATTCCTTTATGATGTTTTTAGTACGGAGTATGAATCGTGGTATATATTCCATCAAGGTACAATCATTATTAACCCGATCAAATTGGGCAATATCAATAACTAATCCTTGTTGCCATTTTATTAATAACTCATGCGCATTCCATACATCTTTTTCTGATATGTGATGATCTTGCTGCACGGTATTAATAAAAAGTGCAAAAATTTTAGATCCCTGATAGCACAAAGCATATTCATTCGAAGAAGCCCTGGCCGCCCACGATGCTTCAAGTGTGTTGGGCGAGGAATAAGCATGGTTTCTAAAGAAAGATTCTAGATTAGACTTTTTAAAAAGAGCCATATCAACAGTATGGGGATATCCCCAATCACCAATGCCATCTTTAAATTTAAATTTTATGATATCACGCTCTACATACTCCACTGCAGGCATCTTCAATGAATAATGTTGACCATACTGACGCGCAATATTAACACCAAGGCGTAGATAGAAGCCATAGGCATTATATTTTTGCAAAGCCTCTATGCATTGAGTAATATCAACAAAGTCTTTCACCATATCATCATCCACGGCAAACATAATATATTCCGCCGATGAACCATCAAAACATTGTAACAGCAATGGCTTAAAGTCCTGATGCGGGTTAGAACCTTGTTTTACCAACTTAATATGAGAAAATCGTTGTTGTACTTCTTGATAAGCCTGCTCATACTGCTCAGCACTAGTGCGATAGAGAACGTAAATTTGATTCAAGTTAGAAACATATTTCGAGACTGATTCCAGTGTTGCATAAAGCTGCATTGGTCTATTAAAAGAAAAAATAACTAAATCCGCAGTTTTAGAAGGAATAATCTGCGCCCGAATAGAACTATGACTCAAGAAAAAACTAATCGTAAGAAATAAATACTTCCAAGCCCATTGCTTCATCGAATAATACCTTTTTAATTATAGGGGAGCACAGCCTTAACTACTATAGTAAAAACTGGCATTCCTCGCAAAAAAAGTTATTAAATACTAAAAAGCAATTATGTACGTAGGAATTTCTAAATTCGCGGTATAAAAGTTGGTTGGTATCCCATCAATACACAATTATTATTCACCCGGTCAAATTGAGAAATGTCAATTGCTAACCCCTGTTGCCATTTAATCAATAATTCTTCAATACTAAATGAGTTTTCATTGGGCACCCACCAATCCTTCTGTACAATATTAAGAGGAAGCACAAACTTTTTAGAAGTCCTATAGCATAAACCATACACATTTAAATCTGCTGCTATCGCCCATGCTGATTCAAGAGTATTCGGTGAAGAATAAGAATGATTTTTGAGAAAAGATTCGATATGTGCTTTCTTGAAAAGAGTCATATCAAGATTATGAGGGTAAGCCCAATCGGCTATTCCCTCTTTAAAACTAAATCTTACCATATCATTCTCTACATATAATGGAGAAGGAATCTGGAATACTACATCGCCGGTATATCCTTTAGTAATATTAACTCCCAAACGTAGATAGAACCCGTGGGCATTATATTTCTCTAGTGCCTCTACACAGTGGGTAATATCAATAAAATCCTTTACGATATCATCATCTACTGCAAACATAATATATTCTACTGGCGATCCATCAAAGCACTGCAGCAACAATGGCTTAAAATCCTGCCGTGGATTAGGACCTTGCTTTACTAAGATAATATGAGGAAATCGCTGGTGTATTTCTTGATAAGCCTGCTCATACTGTTCAGACGAAGCACGATAGAGAACATACATTTGATTCAGATGAGAAATATATTTTGTTATTGATTCTAATGTTGCATAAAGTTGTATTGGCCTATTAAAAGAAAAAACAATAAGATCAGCAGCTTTAGAAGGAAGAATCTGTGCCTGAATAGAATTATGACTTAAGAAAAAACTAATCACGAGAAATAAATACTTCAAAGCCCATTGCTTCATCGAACAATACCTTTTTCATTACAGGGTGAGCACAGCCTTAACTACTAGAAAGTGATTTGCATATAAAACATTGCTAAAGCCGCGGTATAAAAGTTGGTCTATATCCCATCAATACACAATTGTTATTCACCCGATCAAATTGAGAAATATCAATTGCTAATCCTTGTTGCCATTTAATAAATAGCTCTTCAATACTAAATGAATTTTCATTGGGAACCCACCAATCCTGCTGCACAATATTAAGAGGTAACATAAATTTTTTAGAGACCCTATAACATAAACCATATACATTTAAATCAGCGGCTACCGCCCATGCTGATTCAAGAGTATTCGGTGAAGAATAAGCATGATTTCTGAAAAAAGATTCAATGTGCGATTTTTTGAAAATAGTCATGTCAAGATTATGAGGATAAGCCCAATCTGCTATCCCGTCTTTAAAGCTAAATCGTACCATGTCATTTTCCACATACAGTGGAGAAGGAATTTGAAATACATCCTGAGTATATCCTTTAGTAATATTAACACCTAAACGCAGATAAAACCCATGGCCATTATACTTCTGTAATGCTTCTATGCACTGAATAATATCAACAAAATCTTTTACAATATCATCATCTACAGAAAACATAATATATTCTGCTGGTGAATCATCAAAACACTGCAATAACAATGGCTTAAAATCCTCGCGTGGATTAGGGCCCTGTTTTACCAATTTAATAGAAGAAAAGCGCTGCTGTATTTCTTGATAAGCTTGATCATACTGCTCAGAAGTAGTGCGATAGAGAACATAAATTTGATTCAAATGAGAGATATACTTTGTTACTGACTCTAATGTTGCATAAAGCTGCATTGGTCTATTAAAAGAAAAAATAATAAGATCTGAAGTTTTGTTATAAGGAATATCTGCCCGCACTTGCCGATATGCTCCTAAAAACCCTATCGTTACTATCAAATAAAGATATAATCTTTGCTTAATCATGAATCTCTCCTAGGGCATTGCATTTTTATTCCAACTTTACTTAGACTAGCATAGGTTAATTTTTCTTCGAGAGAGAATGAGCTATGATTAAAAAAAATAATAATTATTTGTCAATGATTATTGCGACCAGTATCACAATACATGCTCATGATGTAGAGTTACCCTATAGAAATGTACCCGTGGGCACATTAACAATTAGTACTAAAGCAAAAGAATACGTTAATCAAGTGCTCGATTCAAATCGACTTTCCTATGGGCCTTTTTTGCAAAAATTTGAACACGATTTTGCTCATATCCATGCTTGCCGGTTTGGTCTAGTAAGCAATAGCGGCACAAGTTCACTGCAAATAGCACTGCAAGCATTAAAAGAATTGCATGATTGGCAGGATGGTGATGAAGTATTAGTACCGGCGGTAACTTTTATTGCTACCTCTAATATTGTGCTTCATAATCGTATGATACCAGTGTTTGTAGATATTGAGCCTGATTATTATGGCATTGATCCATCTCTCATTGAAGCAAAAATTACGCCACGCACGCGTGCCATAATTCCCGTCCATCTTTTTGGTCAACCGTGCGATATGGACCCCATCATTGAAATTGCAAAAAAGTATAACTTAAAAATTATTGAAGATTCATGTGAAACTATGTTTGCAAACTACAAAGGACGCATGGTGGGAAGCTTAGGTGATATAGGATGTTTTTCTACCTATATTGCCCATCTTTTAACTACAGGCATTGGCGGCCTAAGCACTACTAATAATGCGCAGTATGCCATCACTATGCGCTCATTATTAAATCATGGCAGAGATTCTATTTATATTAGTATTGATGATGATGATAATGCTAATGAATCTAAGATGCATGAAATTATTGCCAAACGATTTTCATTTGTTTCAGTAGGCCATAGTTTTAGAATTACTGAAATGGAAGGAGCATTAGGAGTAGCACAATTAGAGTCAAAAGATGATATGATTCAAAAAAGAAAAATGAACGCCACTTATTTAACTGAAAAACTCAAACCCTTTGAAGATCGGTTACAGTTACCTAAAATTAGGCCGCGAACTGAACATGTCTTTATGATGTACCCTATTGTATTACGTCATGAGCATAAAAGAAAAATGGTATATTTTTTAGAAAAACATGGCATAGAAACACGGGACATGCTGCCATTGATTTATCAGCCAATTTATCAAAAAATATTTCACATCACGCAAGGACAATATCCAGTAGCGGATTGGATCGATAGCAATGGTTTTTATGTAGGCTGTCATCAAGAACTGACACTGCAGGACCTTGACCACATTGTAGTAACCATAGAGGCTTACTATGATTATGGATGGAGATTAAATGATGTACCTGAAGAGTATGATCGCTCTTATTCTCTTGAGTAATGGAGCAATGAGTCAGGCAATGCACTCTAATTCCTCTATTTATATTGCAGGCCATAGAGGACTGGTAGGTTCAGCACTGCTTACTTTACTGCAGCAAGAAGGTTATACCAATCTTATTACCCGAACGTCTCAAGAACTTGATTTGCGTAATCAGCAAGCGGTTGAGAGCTTCTTTGCACAGGAAAAACCTGAATATGTCTTTTTGCTTGCAGCAAAAGTAGGCGGTATTAAAGCAAATATGATGTATCCCGCTGATTTTATTTACGACAATCTGGTCATAGAACTCAATGTAATACGAGCAGCATATAAGTATGGCACTAAAAAGCTTTTATTTATGGGATCTTCATGCATTTATCCTCGTCTATGTCAGCAACCCATGAAAGAAGAATATTTACTGCAAGGTCCTTTGGAACCAACCAATGAAGGATATGCGGTCGCTAAGATAGCAGGTATTAAACTTTGCCAAACATTTAATAAACAATATGGTACCCAATTCATTACCTGCATGCCCACTAATCTTTTTGGACCTGGCGATAATTTTGATCCTGAAACGGCTCATGCTTTGCCAGCCCTTATTGCCCGCATGCATAGGGCTAAGCAAGAAAATACTCCTTCGATAAGTATTTGGGGGTCAGGCAATGCACGGCGAGAATGGTTATATGTTGAGGATTTAGCTACCGCATGTCTTTTTTTAATGCTTCATTATAAAGATAATTCGATTATCAACATTGGCACCGGTCAGGATATTTCTATCAGAGAGCTAGCATATGCTGTTAAGGATATTGTGGGCTATCAAGGAGAGTTATTATTTGACACCACCAAGCCAGAAGGTATGCCTCAAAAATTATTAAATGTTGATAAGGCAAGTGCCCTTGGCTGGCAAGCACAAACTAATCTAGAAACAGGAATACGCAAGACCTATGCATGGTATATTAATTCTCTTAATTAAGTTTAGTAAGAACCGTTAGACCATTACAAAAAGGATAATGAATCATATGCCATGAAACATTATCTTTTACGAAGTACTTATTCACATAAGCAGTATGATCAAAGTCAATTGAAAAAGAATACTTAAGAGCATGGGTTACGCCTTGGGTATTTCCTAATGCCTCACCCTTAGTGCCATTTATTCGCAGATAGGCAGTATTATTATCTAAAGGCGTAACATTGGAATCGTGAAACATCATAACGCCATTTTTCTTAAGAAGAGGAGTAAGAATTTTTATTTCTTGCATGGTTTCTTGAAAAAGATGAGAAGTATCAAGAAAAATTACATCAAAAAGTGTATTTTTAAACTCACTATTCGCATAATATTCACCAAAGTTTAGAGAATTCATGAGTAACCATTGAGCATGTTTTTTATCCGCATAAGACTCTTTAGTCCAAGGCACTATATCAATGCCAATAAGCCGGGCATCGCAGAGCTCACATACATCATGTAGCGCCCTCGATGATTCGCCACTAGAAATACCAACTTCCAGTATTAATTGGGGATCTGTTTTTAGACTATAGAAGAATAATGCCGGCAAATGACTTGAGATATCAGTATTTTTTTCATTGCTATAGGTTAAAAGTTTTTTATAAGCAGGTAACACTGATGGTGGCAAAAAACAGGGTATTATAACGGGATCAGCATACTCATAACTATGAGGCATGTAATAATAGTTTCGAATGTTAGGACCATATTTTTGAATATTTTCTTTGCTGTAATCCCACACCGCTACTGCTTCGGAAAGTTTTTGTATATCATGGTGAGATAATTGATATTTTGATAAGTCGGCTGTTTGAAACACTATATAATGCTTTGGAAGCGTAACTACATCCACTTCAGTAATATCAAAAATAATAGAAAGATTCTCATTGTTGCTACCCAATGAACTAGTGATCTCATAAGGAACATTAAATTTTTTAAATGCATGTTCTACAACACCTCTATAGGGGCTATTGTTTTTGTCATAGATAGAGACTTTGTTACTTTGGATATTATATCCTGCATCAACAGTGATAGGAAATACTGTCAGCAGCGACAATACAATTTTCATTACCAAGATAAGAAGAGAATTTTTATACATACAATTCCTTTTTTAAGAGAGTATCATTAAAAATGTCACTCAATAAGTATCATAAGAATGATTTATGTTGGCAAGAAAAAGAATCATGACGTACACTCGATCTATAATTACTGCGGGAGTTGAATGATGCAAATAAAGATTGTTGGCAGAGTTCTAATTTTTTCTGTAATGCTTTTTGCCCTTACAAAAATGTATGCCATAGATTATGAGAAAGAAAACATTAAGGTTTTACTGACTGCAGCATTAATAGATCAAGCCGCCGAGATGCGCAAGAACGAATATATCCATTCTATCAATATTTTTCGCAACTTAGGCATTAATCCTTATATTGTAGAATCTATTAAAGTAGGGCCCACTTTTTTAAATAATTTTGTATCCCGTATCATCTATCCCCAAGTTAATATTCCTGCTCATAATAAAGGAGTAAACGAGCTCCGATCATTGATAGCAGCTTTAAATCAATTTGATTTTAAGGATGATGATATGATTGTTAAACTCACGGGTCGTTATTATTTTAAAGATGATACTTTCTTAAAGACCATTTTGGCACATCCTAATATTGATGGCTTTGTTAAATTAGATAACAATCCCCATACACCAAAAAGCAAAAGCATTCATACGGGTTGCTTTGCATTGCGCTGCAAATATCTTAAGCAGATATTACCCACAATAGATCAAGTAACTATGGAAACCAATATGATTAATTTTGAGGAATTGGTAGGCAATGCCATTTATCAGCTTTATCAAGAAGGAAAAATAAACGTTATGTATCTTGATACTTTAGGCATCGTTGCCAATGTTTTTGGTAATGGTGGCTGTCAGTTAATGCATTGGTAACTATAGCATGATAGCGTTACCGGTCTATTACCTCTTATGAATAACACAAAGCGATGTATAAAAGTGAATTGATTCTATGCGTAATTGAAACTCATTGCATTGGGCTTTTAAAGAAGCAGGAGCTTTCTCTTGATCTGCCATAGAAGTCATATGCCCAATATAATTAACATCATCGATCAAGCGTTGCAAAAACTGCACTGTTGTCATCGGCTTACCGGATATAAAAGTATGAAATTTAGGCCAATATGAAGTGTGTAAGTCTTCAATGCAATAAAGCCCTCCTGATTTCACATAAGGAAACAGCGTTATAAAACTTACTATCTGCTGTTGCATGGTATGGCCACCATCATCAATAATAATATCAAACATGCCACAAGTATCAGCAAATTTTTTTAAGGCTTCTGAATCTGCTTGATCAACAATATGTAATGATGAACGAGGGCATAAACAAGAACCATTGGTTATCTCATCGCAATGGTTATCAATGAAATAGAGTCGGGCTTGAGGAAAATATTCTTCCCACATACGAGCAGATCCACCTGCTAGAAAACCAATTTCTAAGAAATTTATCGACTTATCTTTCAAAGAATCAAAATATTTCTCATAAATACGAAGATAATTATGCACGGTTAAATTTTTATCCGTACCCCATTTAAGCCCAAGCATATCAAGCCTTGAGGTAGCGTTAAGAGACAAAACCATACCAATCAGAAAACTACTTACTAAGCATTGTTGGTTGCTTTTCATCATAGGTTCTCCTTTTTAATAATAAAAATATTACCAATGAGTCAATGAACAAATTCCTTCGCCAAATATATTTGCCACAACCCCTAAATGATCTAAAAACATAACCTTAATATCACCCTTTTCATGCAAATTTTTAATATAACGCGCCGCAAGCAATTCAATATTAATCATATGCTGCTCCATTTCTTGAATATTAATGCTTTCTATCATGCGCTTAAAAAAATGAGCTCTTAAGGCAAAGCAGCCAGTAAACATCATATCCAATTGCGTATCGTACTTTATAAAAGCATCAATAGCAGGATGTTGTTGAATACAATGTAGAAATGAATTATCACTAAAATAATAACGGCCGGTAAGCTTTACTATCATGTCATTATCATCAAGATTGAACTCTTTAAGTGCCGTGCAGAGTGAAAGAACCTCATTAGCCCCTTTATTGTGTAATAAAGGATTATTAGTAGCTGAATAGATTACCTTACTACTATAATCATTCAAAAAAGTAGGCCCCTGTTTACATGACTCTACAATGCATGGTTCATATCCCCAATTCTTAAGAATAATAAGTGAGTAAATATATTCTTGTTTTCTTTCTTCATACTTTTTATCAATAAGCGCTGCCGTCATAAGAACATGAGTGGTAACACATTTAGAGTTATGCACACAGAGAACAAAAAGACATAAAAAACCAATCCCAGCGCGCATCAATGCCACGATTGCATGGCCTCATTAATAAATTCCGTAAAGATTCGCCATTTATGCGCATGATACCCTTCTGTTTGGGTAACATCAGTAGAGCCCCCGCGATAGTGCAAGAAATGAAGATCCAAATAAAATTCAAAAGTATCAGGCTGTTGCAATAAGAAACGTATTTCATTATCAGTAAAACCCAGATCAAGATAGAAAGTTGTTCTTACTGCTTCAGGTACTGAGGTAAATGAATCTGCCTTACGATTAAAATGGGTATCTCCCAAGAATAGTTGATGGCTAAATAATGAACTAATTCTACTGACTCTCAAGTTTTGGTGATTCATGAGATAAAAATGAGTCCATCCTCCGGAATCTGCAAGAATATTATTTATTCTTCCACAGTTAAAATTCAATGATTTCTTATCAGGAAGTTTACCCATATTCAGAAAACAAAGGCCTGGCCACAGATACACAGCCCATCCTGCCGTTCTTTTCATAAAGGCCGCGATATCTTTATCCTGCATATATTCAGTAATAGAAAATGGTCGCATAAGAAACATGTCTGAATCAATAAGAAGAAGGACATCATCATGTTCAAAACCCAGCACATTTAATGAATATTGAATACAATTCACATGACGAACATTTGCTGCATTAAAATCATCTTCTGGCAGCCGATATAAATAAGGCCGCGCATGAATCTCTTGAGGAACTCTAAAAACACGCAAGCCACAACTAGCACACATGGCATTAATACGGCTTTCCATAGCAGCAGAGCGCGCATCATTAAATATTACAAATTCATAATCATCATGAAGAAATTTTTTAAATGTTTTATATTGGGTTTCTATAAAAACTGGTTGATTACAGCTATAGGTTATAATAAGTACCTTGGCTGCAGTAGTAAGCGGCATTATGAGTAATAATAGTAATAAAAAGCGCTTCATTAGTTTCTCCTTTATACACCATAAAAAAAGTCTCTTTATATTAGTAAGGCAAATATTTCTTGGCAATAAAAAAGTTCTTTTTATTGGAATAGTTGCTTAGCACAGCATTAAGAACTTCAGATCAAGAAGGCATTTTGTGACTAATTTGATAGCAATAATACTTTATGCTAAGTTTCTTTGAATAGTCGTAGAACATACAAAGAATAGGAAAGTCATGATAAATGCATCAAGAATTAATATCACAGCATTATTGATTCAGATAGGATTAACCACAACTTTTGTACATGCAATAGATACAGTTCGCGAACAGCAGCTTATTGAGCATGTAAAGAAAAGTATAGTACTTGCCGAGCAAGGAACTTCCCAACTTTCTGCCCCAGTTCTTGCAGTACCTGGTTTTACTAGTTCCAAAGTAAAACACTTGTTAAATAATCTATGCACACTTACTAATGCTTTATATTTTGAAATTGGCGTTTGGAAAGGGGCAACCTTTACTGCTGCGCTCTATAACAACCAGTATTCAATAAAACAAGCCGTTGCCATCGATAATTGGTCAGGATATATTAACCAAACTGAATTTGAAAACAATTGTCACACTCATCTCTCTAATATACCGTATCAATGGCATTATCATGATTCCTTTACTATCGATAAAACCAATCTTTTTAATGCACCTATTGATATTTATTTTTATGATGGTGATCACACTGCTGATGCACAAGAAAAAGCTTTTACATATTATGATTCATGTTTCGCGTCAACCTTTATTGCCATAGTTGATGATTGGAACCATGAACCAGCGCGCATTGGTACAAGAATAGCCTTTGAAAAGCTCGGCTACACTATTCTTTTTGAACGTGAGTTTCCAGCAGCCTATAATGGGGATCTGGCACAATGGTGGAATGGACTCTATATAGCCGTTATCCGCCGCAACTCTTAGGAATCTTTCTTTAGAGAATGAGCAAGATCTTTTAATGTTAATGTAACTCCTTCTGCCAATTTTATTTTTGGATGAAACCCTAATAACGATGTGGCGCGAGTAATATCCGGGCATCGCAATTTAGGATCAGTAAAATCAAACTGAGGAATTTCAATAATGGGAACTGGCTTATAGGAATACTGCTGAGCAATAGTATTTACCTGATGAGCAAGCTCATAAATAGTAAATTCTTCTGGATTTCCTATATTAAAAACACGGTCTATTAACGGTGTTTGTACCGTAATACTATTGGTCTCTACTATCTTTATAATACCATCTACTGTATCAGAAACATAAGCAAAGCTTCTCGTCTGTTTGCCACTGCCATAAATTTCCATTGGTTTTTGAAAGAGAATAGCACGAATAAAGTTGGTTACTGCACGTCCATCAAACGCCATACCAGGGCCATAGGTATTAAAGATGCGTACAATTCTGGCATCAAGATAATAGGTATCAAAATAGAGTTTAATGAGCGTTTCAGCCCCTCTTTTTGACATATCATACTGTGAACGTTTGCCTATAGGGCTTACTCTGCCGCAATAGTGCTCAGGTTGCGGACTTACTTCGGGATCCCCGTATACTTCTGATGTTGAAGCAATAAGAAATTGAGCTTTCTTTCGTAATGCTAACTCTAACGCCTCCCGAGTGCCGTGTAATCCTGTGCGCAATGTTTCGATAGGCAATAGGTAATAAAAATCAGGAGCTGGTACCGAAGCTAAATGCATCACACTATCAACAGGTCCCTCTATCTCATACGGCAGTGTTACATCACATTGTTCAAAATAAAAATGAGGAGATTGCTTTAAATCTTCTAAATTATTAGTTGAACTACACAAAAAATTGTCAAGGCCGATAACTTGATGCCCTTTCTGCAAAAGTACTCGTGCTAAATGGCTACCAAGAAACCCCGCTGATCCGGTAATTACAAATCTTCTTTGATGTTTCTGTAAGGGTAAAAGTTGTGGCTTTATGACTCTTACAGCATTATGGTCTTCATCAAATACCAATGGTTGGCAACTGAATGCTGCATTATCAATGATCCTTGTATCAAAGTCTTCAAGAGCAAACAACCGGTGCCGCATGTTTTCTTCAGGCGTTTTATGAATATCATCTATGGGCGTACAAACAATATTTTTTAAGGTTGTTACAACTTTTCCCGATTCTAGAGGACCATTTACTTTGATTATACGTACATCCACGTTACCCAGCTCCTTAAATCTGAAATAGGCACTTGCCCATGCTAAAGCAACACGTGCACCTTCTAACCAAGGAGCATTATCTGCAAGAGTAGAAACCGAAGAAAATACATCAGGAATAAAAATCACTAAGGGAATAGAATAAGTTCGTGCATATTCAAGTGCTTTTGGCAAGACAAATGCCGCATTATTAAACGCTTGCCACGCTTGTTCGATTTTCAATTCATTATGAGAAAATACATTAATAAAGAATACTGCTGATCGATTGTTTGCTCGGTACTGATAAAAACCATTATTCAATGGGGGCAATGAGGCCTGTGCACCTTCTGCTACCAATAAGATGGATAGAAAATATATTGGTCGTAATAAAAATACCGGCACTTTCATTACCATTACTCCCTTGCTTCATTATAAAAAAGATAACGCCATGCTAGTAAAACAAAATCATTTTGGCAATATAAAAGCCTATTATTTATAGTTGCATTCCAAGAACTAGATGCTCTAAACTTTCAAAAAAAAGAAGCGCCGTAAGCGAAGGAAACAACAATGCAGCAATTGCCATTAATAGTACTATCTCGAACTATGCTATTAGTTATTATTATCTTTCAATATAACTATTGTGATGCTCTTCCATTCCCCGTGCAATATTCTATTCCGGAAGTAAAAATTATTAAAGAAATTCCTGTTAAAGATCGCGATTTTGCCTTTATCATTCCTGGTCAACTTAAAACCTATATTTATGATACTGAATTAGACTATTATCAGGACTATCAGCGGTCTTATTTTGCCGTTACCTGTAAGAAGGGCGGCTGGGATTGCCTAAGGCACTATGAAATTTTAGCCAATGGCTGCATCCCTTATTTTATTGATATCGATAAATGCAATCCAGACACCATGCATTTTCTTCCCAAGGATTTAATCATGCAAGCAATGAATTTGGAAGGAGTATCTTATCTCAATATTGACCATACAAAATTTAATAAAGAAAAGTATGATGAACTATTGCATAAACTGCTCGAACATACCCGCAAACACCTCACCACAAAAGCCATGGCACAGTATCTACTGAACACTATTCACTACTCGGGAACTGGTAATATCTTATTTTTATCTAAAGATGTTTCTCCCGATTATATGCAAGCATGCACTCTTATTGGGTTAAAAGAAATGTTTCATGAAAAAGTTGTCGATTTTCCTAAACTAGAGTACCTCTATAAGACCTATCAAGGGGATATACGATTGTTATATGGAAAAGGCTTTACCTATAGCAAAAACTTAGATGATTCTGTAATCAATCGAAATAATATTAAGCAACGAATCAAAAACAAAGAATTTGATCTTATTATCTACGGATCAGTCCATAGAGGCCTACCCTTTTATGATCTAGTTCTCCGTACTTATCCTACCGAAAAGATTGTTTATATCTGCGGAGAGGACGCGCACCACTGTGAATATGTAGCGCTATCGCAAATGTTTTTGAGAGAATTTGATGCACTTTAGTTAGAAATTAAGAGCACAAAAGGCCTATTATTTATAGTTGCATTCCAAGATGAGATACTCTAAGCTTTCAAAAAAGAAATGGTACAATTTTCAGGAGAAATATGAAGCAAACAATAAAATCCCCATTAACTCTTTTCGCAATCCTAATATTTTACCCCATGCTCCATGCTGGAAATATAGACAAGGAGCACTTAAAACAAACCTATCATTACCACTGCAACACACCCTCTGATATCAATGAACATATACCAGTACTACGTTATCTTTCTTCGCAATGTTCATCAGTCATTGAACTTGGTGTAAGACACATGGTTTCTACCTGGGGTATTCTTCAAGGCCTATCGGAAAGCACCAGTCCTCATCGTTCTTATCTAGGAATCGATTTAATGTATCCTCCTGAACAAAAATTTGAGCTAGCAAAAAAACTAACAGAAAATAATGGGATATCTTTCGATTTTTTGATAGCAAATGACATGGATATTGATATTGAACCTGTTGATATGCTCTTTATTGATACTCTTCATACCTATTGCCATTTAACCTATGAATTAGAAAAGTTTTGTGGCAAAGTCCGCAAATATATTGCCATGCATGATACGAGTGAGCCATGGGGAAATCGTGATGCTGATGATTATTTTGGCAATTACTCAGAATATCCTGCCCATTATGATCGCAATAAAAGAGGATTGTGGCCCGCAGTCGAAGACTTTTTAAAACGTCATCCCGAATGGGCCCTTCTTGAGCGACGGTTTAATAATCATGGATTTACCATTCTAAAGCGTGTTTCTCACTAGATCACTTAATACACAAGGATCAATGATGCAGCAACTATTATTAGTAACACTATCTCGCGTTATAGTAGTGATTACTCTTATCTCTCATAGCCATTGTTATGCGGTGACATTTCCCCTGCAATTCTCTATCCCTGAAACCAAGATTGTTAAAGAAATTCCCCTTAAAGATCGCGATTGCGCTTTTATTATTCCCGGCGACCTTAAAACTTATATTTATACTACCGAATCAGATTATTACCAAGACTATCAGCGATCTTATTTTGGCATTACCTGCAAGAAAGGCGGATGGGACTGCATGAGGCATTATGAAATCTTAGCCAATGGATGCATCCCTTATTTTATTGATATCGACCAGTGCAATCCTAATACTATGGCTGCTCTGCCCAAGGATTTGATTATGCAAGCGATGCATTTGGAAGGAGTATCCTATTCAACTGCACAAGGTACACCCTGCGTAAGCATTGATCATACAAAATTTAATAAAGAAAAATATTATGAGCTATTACACAAATTACTTGAGCACACTCGCAAATACCTCACTACCAGAGCTATGGCACAGTATGTACTTAACAGCATTCGTTATGCAGGCACTGGTAATATTTTGTTTTTATCTAAAGAAGTCGCTCCTGATTATATGCGAGAATGTGTCTTGATTGGTCTCAAAGAAATTTTTCAGGAAAAAGTTGTTGATTTTCCTAAAATCGATTTTCTCTATAAAACCTATCAGGGAGATATCAGATCATTATATGGAAAAGGCTTTACGTATAGCAAAAATTTAGATGACCTTATAGTCGATCGAAATAATATTGAGCAGCGAATCAAAAATAGAGAATTTGATCTTATCGTATATGGATCAGTTCATAGAGGTCTTCTTTTTCATGATTTAGTTCTTCGCAATTATCCAGCCGATAAAATTGTTTATCTCTGCGGAGAAGATGCCCATAAATGTGAATATTCAGGCCTGCCCCAAATGTTTTTAAGAGAATTTGATGCACGTTAGCAACTAGTATCTGAGAAGACCGCCTTCTACTGCTTTATCAATTTTTTTTGAATAACAATTCTTCCATTCGTTGACTATTAAAATTTTTTATTATAGTACAAGAAATAGAAAAAAGGAGAGCTTATGATGCGTAAGCAATACTTGTATTATAGATTTTATTTTGTTCTGAGTTTGAGTCTTTGTACATCACTAATAGCCTTCGAGCAAGCTTCGTGGCGGGTTGCTCATCCGTTGAATATTGCCGTAATAGGCACCGGCTACGTTGGCCTGGTTACGGGAACCTGTTTGGCTTCCTGTGGGCATAAAGTAATGTGCGTTGATAATAATAGTGCAAAAATAAACCTTCTCAATGCGGGCCACATTACATTATATGAACCAGGCCTTGAACCACTGCTCCATGAAAGCCGCGACGCTCAGCGCTTATTATTCACCAATGATGCTGCCCATGCAATACAAGAAAGCAGTATTATTTTTATTGCCGTAGGAACACCCTGTCTGCCATCAGGACATGCTGATTTATCAGCAGTTATGGCCGTTATTAATGTGATTGTTAATAACCTTAACAACTTTAAGATCATCTGCCTCAAAAGTACGGTGCCCATAGGAACCGCGAATATTCTTATAAAAGCTTTATCTACCCGCGGTATTACCCCCGATCGGTATGCACTCATATCAAATCCCGAATTTTTACGCGAAGGATCGGCTATTCATGACTTTTTTAATCCTGATCGTATTATCATTGGACTTTATCCCGATAATGAGCGCATCCGCACTATGATAAGCCAATTATATGAACCTTTTATTGCGCGTGATATTCCTCTACTGTATACCGATCATACCTCAGCCGAGGCAATCAAATATGCTGCCAATTCATTCTTGGCAACTAAAATAAGTCTGATTAATGAAATTGCTAATCTGTGTGATGTTGTAGGAGCTGATGTTTTTGCTGTTGCACAAGGCATTGGTCTTGATAAGCGCATTGGCACGTCGTTTTTACGCCCTGGACCAGGATTTGGTGGCTCTTGCTTCCCTAAAGATTGCTTAGCATTATTAACCACGGCTCATGATAGTAACATACCGCTGCCAACTATAGCAGGGGCGCTTGCAACCAATGAACATCAGCAACAAAAACCGGTAGAGAAACTAAAAAAACTTTTGGGTAAACCATTGCAGGGATTAACCATCGGCATATTAGGCCTTGCTTTTAAAGCTAACACTGATGATATTCGCTGCTCACCTGCCATCACCACCCTTTCCTTATTGCTCGAAGAAGAATGTGTTATAAAAGCCTATGATCCTGCAGCAATAGCGCCTATGAAAGAGCTTTTTCCGACCATTCGCTATTGCAACTCTATCACTGAGGCAGTAACTGATGTTGATGCCTGTATAATTATGACTGAGTGGGATGAATTTAGAGTATTTCCTTTAGAGACGCTCAAAATATTAATGCGGCAGCCTTATGTGATCGATGCACGTAATATTCTCAATACTCATGAATTGAAACGGCTTGGCTTCGTCTTCGATACTATTGGTCGCTCTGTGTGTGCTCGATGAAATCACTCCGTTGCTCTAAATCCCAATTTTCTGGTATGAAATCTTTATAATATTCTAATTCATCTTCATAGGTATGGGGCCACATTCGACTATTAAGTTTACCACCGAGTAGATCAAAGCCCGACCCTACATCAATGAATGTTAAATCAAATTTATCAGTAATATCATTGATTAATACTTTACTACACATACCTCCTGCAATAAGTATAATACAATTATTTGCGGCATGTTTTTCTACAGCCTCTTTATAGGTGTTATAGTGAAAAGACCAATTGGTTGGTGGGATAGTAATAAGTACATCAGCCCTAAAGAAGTCTTTTAATCTGCTATTTCTTTGATTGCAAATTAAAATCTTTTTCTTTGGAGAATTGACAATAAACTTTACCAATTTATACATATAATCATGCTGCAATGCAATATTATTATTGAGAACTAAATGATAAGAAGTCCATGGAATAGTTACTGCGCATATTTTTGCCAGAGCATCACAATATTGGGGAACATCGGGCCCATGCCACCTCCCTATATAAACATTTGGTTTCTTTGATAAACCAATTAAACTTTTTTTCAACGCAAGCCCTAGCCATGCATGATAATAATCTCCATCACATTGATGCCCTGGGGCCCCAACCATACAATTATATTCACCATCGCCAAACTTGGTAAAAATTATATTCTCACCTGCTTCTAGTTTCTCCACTAAAGCAAGAAGATACTCTGTTTCATCGGGATGCCAGCTATTGTGATAACCATGCATTAGTGGTGATATAAAACACAAAACAAAAAATAATAATAGTACGTTTCTCATCTCATTTCCCTTGCATTTATTATTTGATTAATAACATTTAATAACTGATAAGCAGCTGCTTCATCACTCATATGATCACAAACCCAGGCGCGGGGATTATACCATTGCAATCTTCGTTCCATGTCAATTAACAGTAAATTAAGCTCATCAAGAGTATACCATTCCTGACCGATCATCGGATTCAAAAAAGGGCATGAAGGTAATGGCATTTTTTTCCCCTTATATTCCCAATTCCAAGGATTCCAACATAAGGTTGGAACATCCATAGCCCAACATTCTGCCAATGCCAAGCCTTGCGATTCTGATTTACTCATAAATACTGCAAAACGACATTCATTTAATAATTGTTTATACCCTGTAAGATTATAACTACCATAACGAATTCTGCGAGGAATCCAGTCATATTTTTTTAAAAGATTTTCAACCGTGATGCAAAAATCTTCTGATTCTGTTTTCCAATACACCAAAACATTTTTTGAGTCTTTATTAATCTTAGCGGGATGCCAAAAATCAACATCAACACCGGTGCAACAAACATAAGTATGTGAAGCCAGCGATGGCTCATCCATCACATACACTTGCTTCACTGCTGCCGATGGCAATAATAATCCATCAATGACTTCATTGGTTACTAGGCGATTACTTTCATGAGGCAACACCACAAAATTAGGTCCGGCCAATAAAATACTAATACGGCCTGACTTTTTTAATGTTATGCACTGCAAGAGTGCTTCATCATTGGTCAAAACCCAGACAACATCGCCCACTTCTTCTAAGCGAGACGGATTAACATTAAAAGGTATTTTTATTTTTCGCACTCCATCGCAAACACTGCGAGTAACTGCAGGATGAAACCATGGTTGTCCTTGGCAACCAATAGGTTTAGTGAGAATGGTTAATAATTTAAAAGGAACAGAAAGAGCATAGGATGATGTTAATCCCATCACAAAAAGCAACAATAATGAGCAATTAATTAAGCCATACCTCATGCGTCACCCAATGAGTTCAAGCTCAGATTCGACCATCTCACGTACCAATTCTTCAAAAGTAACCGTTGGCTTCCAGCCTAAAAGAGTATGGGCTAGGGTAGCATCTCCGAGCAGCTGGTCTACCTCTGCTGGTCGAAAATAACGCTCATGTACTTGTACCAGTACCTTGCCATTAGCAGCGTCAATACCAACTTCTTCTTTACCACTGCCCTGCCATTGCACGGTGATTCCTACCTGCGCAAACGCAGCCTGAACAAACTCACGTACTGAGTGCTTATGGCCGGTGGCAATAACCAAATCACGTGGTTCTTCCTGTTGCAACATGAGCCACATAGCATATACATAGTCTTTGGCATGGCCCCAATCTCGCTCAGCATTCAAATTACCTAGATATAATACTTCATCATATCCCCGTGCAATACGAGCAACGCTATGGGCAATTTTACGCGTTACAAAGGTCTCTCCTCTGCGGCATGACTCATGATTAAAAAGAATCCCATTGGCCGCAAAAATACCATAGGATTCACGATAATTTTTAGTAATCCAAAAGCCATAAAGTTTAGCCACTCCGTAGGGAGAACGGGGATAAAAAGGAGTTTTTTCTGTTTGTGGCACTTCTTGGACTAACCCAAATAGTTCTGATGTGGAAGCTTGGTAAAACTTTACTGTTTTTTGCATTCCCAAGGCGCGAATAGCTTCAAGAATATGCAAAGTTCCTAGAGCATCAACATGGGCCGTATATACCGGTAATTCAAAAGAAACCTGCACATGACTTTGGGCCCCTAAATTATAAATTTCATCAGGGCGAACCTGTGCAAGAATAGTCAAGATTGAATTAGGATCAACTAAATCACCATAATGGAGTGTTAATCGGGCTTTAGGGGATCGACTATAGGCATCATAAAGATGATCGATGCGCTGAGTATTTAACGAAGAAGCCCGACGTTTGATGCCATGGACCTCATAGCCCTTTTTAAGTAGCAGTTCAGCTAGATAAGATCCATCCTGACCGGTGATACCAATAATAAGTGCTTTTTTTGTTTCTGCCTGCAGAAGACACGCGAAAGTCATTATAAAAAAACTGGTTATCAAAAAATACTTCACAGGAACAATCCTCTTTTAGATAAAAATAGGCTCAACATCCATTATCGCACTTGATTGCGTACTTGATGAACCCTTGAACACCAAACATTTAACATCACCTGTTCGGTATTATCAACCATATTTTCACGTAAAAGCATACAGGCCTTAGCAATCAGTTCCTCAAGCGAAAAATCGGTAACCTTTTGAGCAGAAACAATAATATTTTTCAGATTATAATATTGAGTAAATTTGAACTGTAATGCTCCAAATCCCAGTTCTTGCAAGATATGTTCAAATTTTTCTTTATACCAACCATCGCAATGAATTGCCCATCGTGCTTCATGCGATCCAAAAACATGACGCATCACCACCTGCTTTTGTTGGTAGGTTAATGAAGAACTGCGCAATAAATCAATTGAGCCTTCAAAATCGGGTGTTTCGATCAATAATACGCCACCCTTTTTTAATGCATATGACCATTGGCACAATAATGCCAATGCTGTTTGTCTTTCAAAATGTTCAAAAAGATGATGCAGTCTTACTTCATCGAGAGAACCGGCCGATAATAATAGTTGAGTGACATCACCAAAGATATCTGCTCCAGATTTTTCCTGTACGGTATGTTCCGAGGAGGGAAAATCGATATTAATATAGCCTGCTAGATGATTTTCTCCACAGCCTAAATGTAATCTTAAAGGAACACCCCGATGCCAAAGCTGATGTTGAGATAATTGATCAATAAATAATGCATCGCCGCTAAGAACAGGACGTCCGTCAGTACTCATAACGATAATCGCAGCGCAGAGTAATGCCAAAGAAAATCGCATCATTTTTCTTATCCTTTTTTGAAAAGATTTTTATTACGCATACTGTTTTATTTTATCGCATAACTAACACGCGTATCAGTTACGCGATATATTTTATATTCTGAGTTGCTCAATGCATCTATAACTGCCTGAAGGACTTCTGGAACATCGGTATCATGATATATGATCAATCTCGCATTGGACTTAATAGCCTGTTCTGATTCATATTTCACATGGATATAATCATGAGCACCATCAATAAACCAGGCATCAAGCGGGTAATGCTGCGCATAGTTATAATGTAAACTATCACCATATACTTGTTGATACCGCTTTGTACATTTTCGACCTATATCAGATGATTTAATAAAATAGGGAGGAGAATTAGGCGGAAGGTCGAGACTAATTATAGAGCATGTTGGGCAAGCATTTGCCATAATTAAAGTACCATAGCCCTCACAAGTGCCTACTTCAAAAAGATTTTTAGGACTAAATTTTTTAAGAAGACAATGTAATACTAAAAAATCTGTTTCAAAGCCTACTTCTCTACGAATTATGGCATTCGATGCTAACTCTGGGGTAATAATAGCGTCACTGGTAATATATTCCGGGCAAGAACCCAATGCCAATGCATGGAACCCTACTAATAATATTAGTTTTAGAGCAATTTTTGGTTTCATGAATAATACCTTTTACCTAATGGGATCGAATCTATTATCGTTATACTAGAAATTAAGGAAAAAGAATACCGTACTTGAAGGGGGAACAATGAAGATTTTAAAGATAGTTATTATCAGCATTCTTTATTCTTCAATAATAGCTCATGATCGCGATACAGGGACTGAAACTTTTGAGAAAAAATATGTATTTATAAGTTTAGGGGAATGTTGCCGATTAGCATCATACATTCGCGACTCTCAATTATCCGAATATGCTTTTCCCTTTGATTGGATGATGAGTCATGATTTTGAAGCAATTTATCAACTTTTTTTGCATGACTTTAAAGATTATCTCAAGATTGATAATCTCAAAGATTTAAATTTTTATGATCGTACCATTGGCGAGTTTGAAGATATAAAAAACTTCTCATACTTACGAGTATTAGACCTGCAGTATAACATTGAAAGTCGTCATGATTTTCCTCTGGAAAATTCAATTGAACAATCATATGAAGAAGTGATGAAAAAGGTCAACCGCAGAGTTAAGAGGCTCTACAGGACTTTAGAACGTGAAGATATCATTATTTTTCTTGTTCGTCTTACTATCACCCGTGAACAAGCAGTTCGTTTTAAAAATCTTATGATACAAAAATTTCCTCATACTAAATTCATACTAGTGGCTCTTCATAATACCCGTGATTTTAAAAAGGATTGGGCAGAACCACATATTAGAAATTTTTATTTTGATAATCCTCTTTATTCATTCAACATACAGCAAAAAAAATACGAATATAATAATGGTAGAAAAGATCGAGAATGGGCACAAATAGTATCGCAGTTATTACGAGAAGAAGGCTTAACAAAATAATAAAATCGGAGGCTATCTCCTATACACAATCTCTTAAAGCATCATCAATAAGCTCCCTAAAGAGATTGGTTTTCGTAGCATTATATTCTGCTGACATCTTATCATGATTAGTCCCGCCGCGATAATGCAAGAAATGAAGATCCCAATAAAATTCAAAAGTATCCGGCTTTTTCAATAAAAACTTTATTTCTTTTTCATTAAAACCTAAGGTGGTATAAGTATTTATTTTTAAATCATCAGAAATAGTATTATCTGCAACGCGACCTGCATCTCTATGAGCCAAAAATAGTTGATAGCTCCATTTGGTAGAGGAAGAAAGATTAACTACGGTTAATTCAGAATGTTTACTTAAATAATAATAGCTCCAACCACCAGAATCTACACTTGCCCCATTAGCAACACCACAGTTAAAATTTAAGGATCGTTTATCAGGCAGTTTGTGCATATCTAAAAGCATCATACCCGGCCATAAATACCATACGTTATTACTTGATCCCTGAATTACTGCCACTATATCTTTACCTCTCATATGCTCAACAATGCTCAATGGCCGAATAAGAAACATATCGGAATCAATAACAAAAACTATGCCGTCATGGTCAAAGCCAAGCACGTCGAATGAGTATTGCACGCAATTAGCATGTCTAATATTAGGTCGGTTCAGTGGATCTCCCGCTACTCGGGGTAGATAAGGCCGCGCATGAATTTGCTGCGGAATTCTTATACAGCGTATATTATAATGGGCGCACATGGCATCAATTTGCTTAGCTATTTGTTGATCCTGGGCATCATTGAAAACTACAAATTCATAATCATCTGCTAATAATTTTTTAAATGTTTTATGCTGCATTTCTATAAAATCAGGCCGATTATAGCTATGAGTCATGATAAGTACTTTTGCAGAACCAGATTCATCGTGAGAAAAAATATGATTTGTCCATAACAAACAAAGAGAAAAAAATAAAAACTTCTTCACCACATTTCCTCATTTTATTGCATTATAAAATTCATCTCTTTAGTTATTACCCATTTGCAAGAAAAACTCAAGCAGGGACTATCAAATCGAGTGATTTAAATACCATATGCCATTGTTCGAGCATTTTTGTACGGTGGCTAGTCCCGAAAGCAATAATTCTGCTTTTCATTTCTTGATAATCAAGCTGCTGCATTTTATTTCTTAAATCCTGCCAAGAATCAAAATAAACAAATAATCTCTTATATTCAGGTCTATACCATTCAACAAGTCGCATCATCTTCTGGTTCAGAGTAACAAAGGGAATTGCTTTTTGCAGGGCAAGTAATTGAAATACAAAGCGTGCACTAGGAACAAAATGGACAACACCCCGTTGCATATTCTCAAATAATGCCAAATTAGACCACGCATAGGGGAAAAATAGCACACCCTTAAAATCTATTAAATCATCGGGGCCATTATATCTTCCCGAATAGACCTTAATATCTTGTTCTTGGCATTCTTGCATTAGGTACTGCAATTGTTCTTCATTCGCTCGAGGAAAAATAAATAACGTTTCGTTTTTTACTATTTCTTGAGGAATAGATGATTCAATAATTTTGTTTTTATTAGGCAAAATTCCTATCGGCTTAATCATACATTTGCTTAGCTTGATCCCTTTGGTACACAAGTGAAAATATTCATAAAGAGTATATCCAATAATACGAACATTTTTTTTATACCGAGCTTGCGCAAAAAGCTCATAATACTCTTGATCGGGAAAAGGGCTTCCCAATTGAGGATAATGTGCATAATCAAAACGATTGCATACCCAAATAATAAGTGGTTTTTGCCAACCATTTTGTAAGAAAATACGCGATAGAGGTGCCGTATCTGAAGTTATAATACCATCAAACTGCTCAAAATAGCTTTTATTAAGCTGCCAGATTCTTTCGGCCCGCTCATGAGTAATATTGTAAACATCATTACCAGCATCAATACCGTCAAAAGTCATCTGAGAATCGTGATTCTCTAATATATACCAAGACGTTATTGAAATACCTAATTCCTGCCCTACTTCTTGAATATCTTTAATGCATCCTCGATGAAAGCTTATATGAAGCACTTTTACCGTTCCTTCTATTGTTGCCATTCCCAGCAACATGGCACTAATTATTGCACTAAAATACTTCATAGAATGTCCTTATTAAAAAAAACAAGATAGGTTGAATCGGGGTCAACTATACACAAAAAAGCCTCTTGCATAAATAGACAAATATTTTTAAGCTCTTGAAAGCTATTTAATGAGGGATTTTTATTGAGAAAGGACCGTAATGAAACATCTATTCTTAGCCACTCTTGGTTTTTCTTTTCTTTCATTAAATGCCTATAATGTTGGCTTGTGTGTTGTTGCCACCGGAAAATATATTAATTTTATTAAACCCCTTATCGAATCGGCCAATAAACACTTTTGTAGATCTCATTCTGTTACTTATTTTGTATTCACTGATGGACCTGCACTCGATATTCCCAATACCATTACTATTTATCAAAACAAACTAGGCTGGCCTTACGACACTATGATGCGCCCAAGTATGTATTACCAGCATGCTAACCAATTGCAAGCCATGGATTATCTCTTCTCGTGCGATGCCGATATGCGCTTTGTTGATACGGTGGGTGATGAGATATTGCATGATCGCGTAGGCACATTACATCCAGGATTTGTAGGCAAACGCGGTACTTATGAAACTAATCCTCTTTCACGTGCTTACATAGCCCATAATGAAGGACGCTATTACTTTGCCGGTGGTTTTTGGGGCGGAAAAAGGAATGAATTTTTAAAAATAGCCAAAACCATAACTGATAACGTACAATATGATCTTTCTAAAGGCTATATTGCCATATGGCATGATGAAAGCCATCTTAATCGCTTTTTCTGGGATAATAGGCCAACTCACATTCTCAGCCCTTCTTATTGTTATCCTGAAAGCTGGCGACTCCCTTACCCTAAAAAGTTATTGGCCCTCGATAAAAATCATGCCTCAATGAGAGATTAAAATAAGGAGAAACATGCTCGGCACAAAAAAAATAGCTCTATGCGCTTTATCTATTACCATTAATACCGTTTGTTATGACACACAACAAGCTTTTAACCATATCAGTACAACACTAAACAAATATAAAGATTATCTCGACCATGGTACTTTGGACCATCAAGATTGGAGTGACTTTAAGGTACAACCCCTTTCGCGATATTATACTTTTAGAAAGGCTTTTGAGCACTTTGTGCAGCATCAAGGGAAAATAGTGGTTGAACTCGGTACTTCACGCAGTTTTGTGCATGGGGGATTACGTGGATGCAATAGCAACGATCGATCATACTGGACACCCAATCAACCAGAAAATTGGGATTGGGGTGCTGGCTTTTTTACCCGAATGGCTGCTGAATGCTTAGCTCCTTTTGGCGCTCAAATTCATACGATTGATATTGAACGTGAGCATATCAATCGTTGCAAAGTCATCACTTATGATTACCGCAACTATATTGGTTATCATGTACTATCATCAGTAGAATTTTTATCACGCTGCACCTTTGCCCAGGGTATCGATCTTTTATACTTAGATACTGGTGATATGACTCCCATTGAACCAACTGCACAGCTTCAACTCGAAGAGGCCAAAGTCATTGTTGCTCGCAATTTAATTGCACCCAATGGTATCATCGTCATTGATGATGTTCGTAATCAGACGCCCAAGAAATTTGGAGAAACAAGCGGATTGGGAAAATCAAAATATGCATTACCCTATTTGCTTGCTCATGGCTTTGAAATCATAGCTGATGAATACCAAGTAATACTCAAGCGAAAATAGGATTACCATGACAAAACGGTTATTTTTGCTTCTTCTACCATTATTCATATCTCTTAAAGCAAGTACCGAACGATTTGCCAGTTTTCCCTATATCACTGGTGATGGGTTTCGCGCTCTAGCAGACTTTTTATTCGTTGAGACAACTGATGATAGTGAACTACCATTGATCATCAAAAATTTTAAAGATGGCCAAAAGATTTTTGTAAAAACCGAACTTTTGTCCAAATTTTTTACCGTGCTTCATCCTCAGTTAAAAAATTATATACTGATTACCCATAATTCGGATGTTTCACCAGGAAAATTTGTTGAATTTCTTGATTCTCCCAAACTTATTGCATGGTTTTGTGAAAATTGTGATACCTACGTACATCATCCAAAATTTTTTTATTTGCCCATTGGTACCACTAATGGACATTCTATGAGAGATCAACTCAATTTTACTTATGATGAATGGACTATTCTTCGAGAGCAATATTCATCCATAAAAAAAGATATAGTGCTCTACATGAATTTTACTGTCCATGCCGGTGTTCCTGACCGCCAACTGGCCTATAGTTTATTTAAAGATAAACATTTTTGTTATCACCCAGGAAATAAACATATGCGAGACTATTTGCATGATGTAGCACGTTCAAGATTTGTGCTAAGTCCTCCTGGTGGCGGTCTTGACTGCTATAGAACATGGGAAGCTCTGCTCATGGGAGCGATTCCTATTGTAATCAGTAATACACTTAATCCTGTATATGAAGATCTTCCAGTCCTCATTGTTAACGATTGGCATGACATCAACCCTGATTTCTTAAAAGAAAAATATAAAGAAATCACATCGAAACAATATAAAATGGAAAAAATCTTTATGCCTTATTGGAACAATTTGATTAATGAAATTCAGCAGCAATACTATCAACAATGTAATAACACTATAATAACTTAAGGCTAGAAAAAACTTTTCTCCAACGATCAAGCATTATCTGGCGATGGTGTACTCCCATCGCCTTAATTTTTTGACGCATTTTTGAATAGTCTACCGTCTTTATTTTGCGCTTTAAGTCAGCCCATGAATCAAAATAAACAATACAATCTTTATAATCAGGATTATACCACTCAACAAAGCTTGATAACTTAGGCTCCAAAGTAACAAAACGTACTGCCTGCCGTTGAGCCATTAATTTCTTTACAAAGCCAAAAGTTGGCACAAAATGGACAATCCCTCGTTGCATATTTTCAAATAAGGCCAAATTAGACCACTGATAGGGAAAATAAATAACTCCTTTAAAATCTATGAGATCATCAGGCCCATTATAAACGCCACTATGAAGAGGAATAGCATGAAGCGCACATTGTTCAACGATTAATTTACGTTGGTTATCATCAAGCCTCGGATAGAGAAATAGTGTTTGAGGTTTATCAACGGAAGTAGGAATAGCCGAATTGCAAGGGCAATCTGATGGCATAATTCCCATCGGCTTTATCACTTCATGCTTTATATGAATATGCTTGGTTTGTGCATGCTTAACTTCGTAATACGTATAAGGAACTACGCGTACATGAGGGCTTTTTAAGCCTTCAGCAAATAATGTGTAATAATTGGCGTCAGGAAAAATATCTTTGCGATTTCCATGAGCATAATCAAACCGATTGCATACCCAAATAATAAGCGGTTTTTTCCAGCCATTTTGTAAAAAAATACGTGCAAGAGGCGCTGTATCTGAAACAATAATAGCATCAAATTGTTCAAAATATTCATGATGGCAATGCCAAATGCGGGCTGCACGATCGTGCGTTATATTATAAATGTCATTGCCTGAGGGTATGCCATCAAAGGCATCACGCGTACTTTCTGACTCCAGAATAAAATGGGAGACCACATCAAGATTAAGCGCCTCCGCTACCTGCTTAATGTCATTGATACAACCCTTGTGAAAGCTCAAATGAAGTATTTTGGGGATCCCTTGCGAGATTTGATTGCTCAGCATCATGCATACGATAAAGATTATATTTTTATTGAATCGCTTCATTGTTTTTCTCCCTTTTCTAGCATTAAAAGCACTGTGTGTTTTTTTATTATGAAATGTTAGTCAAATCTACCATGTATTGCTTTTTACTCATACTGTTACCTAGCATATAAAGAAATAGGTTTTTTTAACGAAAAGAACGATCTATGGGACCAAAAAAAATTTTATTGTTAATAACATTTGTAGGTCTGATTTTTCCTCATTCGATGCTCTATTGCTTTGTTCAAAAAATTTTCCACCTTGATTCTGGTAATATGGGGGATCAATTATCATCATTGTATAATGCTTATGTATACGCCAAAAAATATAATTTAAAAGCAGAAGTATACCCTTTTGGCGGACATACTTTATTTGAATGCTCTAATATCCTTGATGTTTCTCCTTACAATGTTCGCGATTGTTATTCTTTGGTATATGTTCAGTCCGAGCAGGATATTATTGATAACTTACATCAACCAGACATTCATTTTTACGTAAATGTGCTGAGTGACCGTCTTGCTCCCGATCCTGAAACGGTTATTGAAGCAAAACAACTACTCATGCTTAACAAAAAAATCGCTTTAGACGACTTGAAGGTATCTAAAGATGTATTAAATGTTGCGGTACACATTCGCAAAGGCAATGGCGGCGTCCATTATGACGGGGCATTATCTTCAGCACAATTTTTTACTCATAATCCCGCCTCAATTCGCTATTATCATGACAGTAATAGTGATCCCTTTGGTTATTTTACCGATAAACAGATAGCAGCACTAAGAAAGTACACTTCATTAGATAAATGGTGGCCACTCAAATTTCCACCAGAGCAATATTATGTGGACCAAATCAAAAAGATTGTTGCCGCCAAAGGAACAGAAAAAGTAGTAATAAGAATCTTTACTGATGATGCAAAACCTGAAACCTTGATCACCCGCTTGAAACATTTCATTAGCAATCCTATGGTGGTTCTAGAATATTATGATAATCGACATAAAGATATCGGTACCAGAATTATAGAAGATCTTCATTTAATGTCGCAATGCGATATTTTAATACGCGCACAATCAGGATTTGCTATCATAGCAGAAGCAATGGGTTCTTTTAAAACCGTAATATTTCCTGCTAAACATGTGTGGGAAAATAAAAGACTAATGATCTCTGATGTTATTATCAGAGGAGAAGATCTTTAAGGAATCAATGCAAGGTCATTAAATACTTTCTGCCATCGCTGTAACGTAGTCTGACGATGGTCTCGAGCAAAAGCAATAATACGTTTACGCAACTCAGTGTAATCCACTGCTACTTTATTTTTAAGATCTTCCCAAGAATCAAAGTAAACAATATAGGGATTATTGGTACTGTTATACCATTCAATCCACTCTGGTGCACTCGGCTCAAGCGATACAAAACGCACCGGAGAACGTGCTCTGAGCAATTCGGTAACAAAACGCAGGGTAGGAACAAAATGAACAATGCCACGTTGTATATGGTCAAAAAAAGTTAATGTTGACCATTGATAAGGGAAATAGAGCACTCCCTTAAAGTCAGTTAAGTCATCGCTTCCATTATAACTACCAGTATACGTTTTAACGCCCACTCGATTGCATTGATCAATCACAAAAGCAGATTGTTGTTGACTGAGTCGGGGGAAAACAAATACGGTATCAGCTTTATTTACCGTGGCAGGAACTGCCGAAATCAATGATTCTTTATTGCGGGGTATGCTACCCATCGGTTTTATAACGTAATCAGCCATCCACACATCTTTACCCCGAGCCCAAAGATACTCATAAGGAGTGTTAGGAATAACCTTCACATTAGACTTGCCCAATGCACTGCGCATCAGCTGGTAATACGATTTATCAGGGAAATTTTTGGGCGCTGTAGGCATATCAGCATAATCAAAACGATCGCATACCCAGATAATGAGCGGCTTGTGCCAATCATATTGCAAAAAAATTCGTGATAATAACGCAGTATCAGAGGTTATAATGGCATCAAAACTATTAAAATAGCCTTTATGCAAAGACCATATACGCGCTGCTCGTTCAGCCGTAATGTTATAAATCTGGTTTCCGGAAGGCATGCCATCGAAAGCATCACGCGTTGCATCGCTTTCCAGAATAAAAAAGGGTTCGATATCAAGATCAAGCGCTCGCGCTACTTCATTAAGGTCATTGATACAACCACTATGAAAACTGAGATGTAAAATTTTTGGTTTTTTAGGCTGCGCAGTAATAGATGAAACAGTAATGACAATAAAGAGTAACAACCATCGCGCAAGCTTCATTTAATCTTCCTACTTATCCAACCAGCTTAATGCCGTAAATATCGCATTAATCCGATTAATATAGGTATGTTTATTTTTAACTATATCCATCAGTTCAAAAAGCATATTCGGGGTAAAAGTTCTAAAGTATTCCAGCGTATCGTAGAAAAGTTCGTAGGTATCAGCATTGTAAAGAACCTTGTTACGTAACAAAAATACCGCTGCTTCTGCATTCGTCACACCAATATTACCTATGCTGATATTTTTAAAAAGAGCCTCAGGAATATACCCAGCTGCCGCTCGTTCAGCACTTTCAATCGCCGTAACGAATTTCGCTGCTTTAATAACATTTTCATTTTCTTTTGTTATACCACCGGCAACACGAATTTCATTTTCCACAACAGCACGCTTAAAACTTTCAACCTCTGAAGTTCCCTGACTTTCTGGCTCAATAATGCTATTAACCCAACAATATTCTTTTGTACGGTCAAAATCAGTACCATCAATTTTTTGCTTAACCTCATCAATTTCATGAGGCAAAAGATCGGTGGCCCATGGCATGTAGAGTATTCTCTCCTGACTATTGTAATAAACACCATCATCAATATATGAGGGTGATTTATTAATACAGCTATAGGTATAAGGGCAAATAATCAAGCAATGCTTTAAATATTTTACATAGTCATATTTTGAGGAAGGACAATTATAAAGCACATAGCGACAATCGGTGCGCAAAGGAATATTATTATCAGCACTTCCTTCGGTAATAAAAAGCGTATCAACAAAACTCATGGTACGCACATTATCACGCTCATCAAGCCATAATGTTTTATATCCTAAATGAGAAAATGCTTTATAAAACCCTCGATGAATATATGAATGAGAATGGGCAGAATGCGGCTTATGCCCCCAAATTACTACTTGTTTACAATTGAAACCTAGCAGGCTGTAAGATGTTATAAGCAAAAAGACTGTGAGACTCAAATAATTTTTTATGATATTCATAGCGAAAAATTCCTTTGTATTATGCCTTTCAGGACTGACAACATAAGGTTATAAACCGCTCCAGCAAAGCGTATTTCCATCGATGGTGGTTCACTGGCCTATAATCCCAATTGGTACCGCCACCATAATGAACCCAACAACCATCAGCACAAAAAAATTGCATTGCAAAGGGACCTCTACGCAAAAAGGTATACATTCTTTCATCAATGTGGTCTAGCGAAGGGGCATCGGTATTAATAGAGCGCACTTTAACGTCTGGATGATTATGAAGATAATGATAGGTTTGCCCGCCAACATCCACCGGAACATCTCCTACAAAACCGCAATTAAAATCGATAGTTTGAATATCGGGCAAAGTAGCCATGTTCATAAAAACAATACCTATCCACAGATACTGAACCGAAGGCGATGATGGATCCTTGCTTCGTCCCTGCCAAAGTCCTGCAATATCATATCCCTTAAGATATTCTCGAATACTAAAGGGTTGAATCAGAAAAAGATCTGAATCAATCAATGCCAAAATATCATCATGCTTAAATCCCTTGGTATGCAAGGAATACATCACCACATTAGCATTACGGCAATTGGCACCAGTCGGATCTTCCGTTGACCAGCGCTGTAAATAAGGTCTTGAATGAATTTCTTGCGGTATTCGAATACACTCAATGTCAAATTTTTCGCACATTCGTTCTATTGCTGAACATAAGTGATCGCTTTTAGCGTCATTAAATACAATAAATTTATAATCATCTCTCAAAAATTTCTTAAAGGTTCTATGCTGCAACTCTATAAATTCAGGACGATTGTAGCTATAGGTAAAAATATAGACCGTTGCATCAGTGCTCAATACAGAACACATAAGCAAAACAAGATGGACTCTTAATAAATATGCACTCATTCCCATTACACATGATCCTGACAGTAGAAGATATCACAATTAGTACCAAAATTTCTCTGTAAAGCTTGCAATGAACAGCAAGAATGGACCCCTAATGGCTCTGCCGTCGCAAACTTTATATTAATGAGCGGCAAATATTTAGGTTTCGCAAGAATTTCTTTGCAAAGAGCATTTTGTAATTTTGCATCTATTCGATGATCGCTGATGGGATTATCAGTATTATATATATAGAGAACATCTGCTATGAACTTATGATGATGTCCTGCCATTTCGAGCATTGGCGCCATCATTGCTTTATCCCAGGTCATGGAATAAAATTTGCCATCAGATCCTTTTAAATCAGCAGGCTTAATACGTTTAAAGAGGCCCGCATAAAATGTTCTTAAATGAGACACGGGAAAATCAGTATTACGATAAAGAGAGCGGCTAATTTGTATCTTTGAAAAGGCGCGGTTAAATCCTATTCCTCCGCCATTGCTTTCTCGGTATTGCCCATAGGTTAACCAAATATTTTGACCGCTATATACCTTATTAATGAAGCTTAATATATGGTCATTTGCTAACCAATCATCACCATCAATGGTAATGATAATAACCTGATCATCACAGGATACTATAGCATTATAAAGATTCTCCATGGCTCCATACCGACTATGATTATCAACCACAATAGTGCGATACCATTGTTCATGCAAAGTTACTAATGCTTTAACTTTTTTCAATGTATCGTCTGAAGAACAGTCATTAATGTAAATAACTAAGTAATTATCATAACTTTGGTTATAAATAGCCTCTAGATTTTGTTTCACCCATTTACTGTTATTGTACGAAGGAACCACTATTACTAAGGGTTTTTCAGCAACAGCCAGTATTTTTATCGCCATTATATTCAGAATAAAAGTCAAAAAAATCCATTTTCTAAGAAATAATATCTGCATTTTTTATCCCTTTCTTAACAACCCTTTTGCTGATGAAGATAAACAACTTCATCAAATATTTGTCGCCATTGTATTAGCGTATCTTCCCGTCCTTTATTCGCTCGTGCCCTAATATAAGCTCGTTTTTCCTCAAAATTAGTAGTGGCTACTTTGTTTTTCAGATCTTCCCATGAGTTAAAATAGACAAAAAGGTCTTGGTTTTCATCACAATACCATTCACTCAAATAATGAAAATCATACGTAGAAAAAATAGTAAAATTACGCAAAAATCCAGCAGTCGGTACAAAATGAACAATTCCCCGTTGAATATTCTCAAAAAGTGCCATATTGGACCACTGATAGGGTACATAAATAATGCCCTTAAAAGCCGTTAATTCATCGGGAGAATCGTAAGGTCCTGAATAAGTTTTGATACCTATATCAGTACAAGATTTTTTAATGCTTTCAATAGTAAACTCCTCAAGCCGTGGATAAATAAAAAGTGTTTCTTCTTTTTTAACAAATTTAGGAATAGAGGATCTAGTTTTCTTATTGGCATTAGGCTTTGATCCTATTGGTTTGATAACATTGGTGCCAAAATAGACCTGCTTTTGTGATGCATACACATATTCATAGGCTGACCAGGGCACTAATATCACATTCTTTTTCTGCATTGCCGATCTAAAAAGATCATAAAATTCTGCGTCAGGAAAAGGATCGCTGTTATCATGACGATAGTCAAAACGATTACATACCCAAATAATAAGAGGTTTCTCCCACCCATTTTGTAAAAAAATACGGGCTAGTGGCGCGGTATCAGAAGTCATAATAACATCAAACTGATTAAAATATTCTTTATGGCGTTGCCATACTTTTTCAGCACGATCATGACTCATATTATAGACACGATTTCCTACATCAATCCCTTCAAAATCGGCTCGTCTTTCAACGCTTTCAAGAATCCACCATGAAGTAATCTCAATGCCAAGCTCTTTGCCCACTTCTTCTATGTCTTTAAGACATCCTTTATGAAAACCAATATGAAGCATTTTAAAAGGATAATTGGCGGTTGCTGATGAAGCAAATAACATCAACAACAATAGGCGAAGACATTTCATAAAAAATCCTTTTAATTTTACGCAATTGCCTTAACTTCATTCAAAAACCACAGCAGCCAGTGAATGCGATTAATATAGGTATGTTTTGTTCTAACTAAATCCATTAATTCAAAAAGATCATCTTGGCTCATATTTTTAACCCGCGCCACCGCATCATAACACAATCGATAGCAATCGGGGTTATACACAATTTTTCCTTTAAATAACCGTGATACGGTTTCAGAATTGGTAACACCCATTTTTCCGTAACTTATATTTTTAAAAATACGGCACGGAATATAGCCATTTTTAACCTGCCAAGCCCCTTGCAACGCCGGAGCAACATAAGATGCTTGAATCACCCGTATATTATCTTCCATGCTCAAATTACGATCAAATTTAAATGAGAGCCCGTGTTGGGCTGCTGCTTTTCTAAAGGCATTAATTTCATCAATATTGCCAAATTCACCGGTACTAGAGGTTCCCACCCAATGAATAATGTGTGATCTGGTCATTCCTTCACGCTGTATTCTTTCTTTTTGTGCATCGATTTCATGAGGTAAAAGATCGGTTGCCCAGGGCATATAAATGCACCGATCGCCGCGATCAACAAAAATGAAGTCATCTACTTCTTCTACTTTACGTGGCAAGCAATCATGGGTATATACTTGCAAACAAATACAAAGATCTTTATCTTTTAATGACTTATAGCGTGCACCATCACAATTGTGCAAAATATAGCGGCAATCATCACGCACTGGCATCTTTTGATCAACTTGACCTTCAGTAATGAATAATGATCCTGAAAAATCAAATCCCCGCACATCATCACTATTATCAAACCAATAGGTATCATAGCCTAAATGTTTAAAAGTCCGATAAAATGCCCAGTGAATATAGGAATGAGTATGACTATGGAGTTTATGCCCCCAAATAATTACTTTCTTAAAAGGATATTGCTCAGGAAAAGATTCTAATAGCTGATTTGATAGAGTTTTCTGGAAAGGATTTGGATCGTAAAATCCAATGAATATTCCTTTAGGCCCCGAGCTTTCTGCGGCTCCTATATTTCCTACTAACAATAACAATGTTAACACTATGCGAAACTTCATTCTTTTCTCCAACGAATAGATGGTTTAAAGCGCGCAAGATCTACATCAAATCGCGATGCATAAATATGAGTTCTTTCAGTGCGATCCCAAGGATTGCACGCTATATGAAAGGGCTTTTGTCCCTGGAAGGTATCGAGCATCATATCTTGCAATGGTTTTTCAAAATGATGATAAATATGCATATTATTCAGCAAGGCACATAATGAAAAGAGCGTTAAATCATGGCGCGAATTGCCAAAGCCGCCAACACAGGTACCATCATCAACAAATGCCCTAAGATCGTGTTTTGCTAGTTGATACATTGGCATTACAAATTTTTCATATACGCGTGCAGTTAATCCCATAAATCCGGCCTCTAATCCATAGACCGATTCACCAAGAACCCATTTTCTTGCATCATTATAAAGATCAAAGCGAGATTTTACGTAGTCAGTAGTCATGCGAGCCACATGCCATGAACAGCCATTATGCAAGAAGTATCCATGTTTTTTAATATGATCAAAAAGATCATCGAGTGGCCGATAGACAGTGGTTCCTGCATCGATATACAGCACACAGGGAAACATATCGAGTGCTTGTTTTATAATAACCGGCTTCCAGGCATACCATCCCGGTACTGGCTTTCCCCAAGCACGCGTATTAAAAGGTTTTAAAAGATCGGGGTTCACTATATCAACTGCATGTATTGAAAGTTTTTCTATCTTCGAAAGAGTATTTCTTTGGTCTTCAGTCATGCCTAAATCAAATACCGCTATCTGCCCAATTCGTTCATAATTGGTGGCATGCAATGAACCAATCATATTAATCAGCGCATCAAAATAACCCGCATTGGCTGCGGTTACAAAGTAGAATTTATTTTCATCATAGGCAGTGATTGTTTTTTGAGAAGGTTGAGGGTCGATGCCTACCATGAGATCAGCACATAAGGTAACAAATGCCTCACCCGAAAATTTCATTGCTTGAGGACTTTTCATGAATGTTTTAATGTTTTCTATATAGGTCTGATACTGTTCATTAGTTATGCTTTTCAAGAAATCATAAAGCTGTTGGTTGCTAGCAAAATTACGCCGGTCAATAAAACACTCTTTAGGAACATATTGATCGATATTGGCAGCACCCCAATAGACTGGTACACATCCTGCTTGCATACAATGAAAAATCTTTTCAGTAACATAGCCATTCATACCTTCAAGATTTTCATAGCTAATACCAAATTTATAATGTTTTAGATAATCAATTTTTTTATTAATTGATCCTTTATACGTATCATACCTATTGGCATCCCAACCCCTGCCATATAGATCAAAATCGTCAGGATGCTGCTGCTCAAAAAAATCAATAAGTTCTCGTCGCTTGCTATAGAGCTCGCGCGGATGAGATGAACCTTTATTGCAAGCAATCATGGTGCAAAATTGTTTTTGATCAAAATCAACCACAGTGTCAATCATCGGACACCATACCGGACAATACAGCTTAAAATATTTTTTATTATCAACTAAATCATCGGCCCACGTGTATACTCGTCCAAACAATTCATGAATTCGCTTATCGTATCCTTGTGGTAATACACTGGGCGGCTCCCAGAGAAAAAGAATACGCTTTTCCTTTGGATGTCGCAGCAATGACTGCAACTGGTTGCCATCAGGCATTTCAAAACAGATTACCGCTGCCGCATTATCAAGATGGTCAAAGTTAGTGACCTGATGCACATTGTATCCCATACTTTGCAAACGCTGGCGCATTTGATACGTTGGCTGCAAGCAATCATCCCGATTGCAATAAGGATTTGAAAGATCAAAAAGATCTCCCCAAAATCCTGGCGTGATATAAATATTCTTTTCGTCACGAATGTAATGCTTTACTCGTTCATAGGGCTTTTTATTACGTAAGGCAAAGCCAAGCTCAAGTTGTAACTGCCGATTTAAGGTGCCATCATTATTATTGGTGCCAATGTTGTATACATAGAGCACTTCGGGAATAAAGACACTCTTATGCCCTGCCATTTCCATAATGCAAAACATAAAAGCTAAATCGCCCGCCATCGTTACGAATTTGCCATCGATCATAAGATCCTCAGGCTGCACTCTTTTAAAAAGACCGGCATAAAAGGTCCGCAAAGCGGTGGTTACCCAATCATTTTGACGCACCCGGTTACTCTCGATGACTGATAGTGGCAACTGCCCTGCCCAACCCGGTAATGCCAGCGGATAATAAACAAATTGCCCATAGGTAACCCAAACATCAGGATTAGCATAGATCCTATTTAAATGATCCAAGACAAATTCATGCGCAAACCAATCATCACCATCAAGATCAATATATATTTCATCATCTTTGCAAAGCTGTGCACCCCGATATTTATTAGCTGCAGCACCCTGACGAGTAGTATTATTAACCATGGTAAAACGATGCTCTTGATGGCATTCACGCACATATCGCTCAACTGCTTGCCCAGTACCATCAGTTGATGCATCATTCAGGTAAATAATCCGATAATTGGTATAGCGCTGGCGAAACACCGATTCAAGAGTCTTGATACAACAGGAAACATTATTATAAGAAGGAATAACCACTACCATGGGTTTCTCTTGATGGGCAATAATAGTACCCTGCCAGAATGATTGGTATGTTTGCGTAATCTCCTGTGTTTCTTGCATCTGCTCTTCATTCTGAAGAGCGCGTTGTAGATTTTCATAATGAACTGCTAGGACACCTTGGCACTTCTTAAATACTGCACCCCGAAATGCTGCTCTATTAAAAAATTCCCACAGACCCTGTTCTTTTAAGTCTTGTCTAAAATAACCAGCCCGATTATGAAGGGATACTCTCCATACTGCAATACGTCCTGGTACTCCTTTGCCCAGAGCGGCAGGCGTATATTCGGGAAGTTCTATTATTTTTCCTATACTATTCGGCTCAAAAGTAGTTATGGGAACAGAGCTTTGACCGTAATCGCTATAAACAGCATCAACGAGCGGATTTCTTTCAAGATCACTAATAAGAACACTCAATGCTTGGGAATGATAACGAGTGTTAATATCAACAATGGTAAGATATTTTGCTTTTGCCTGATTCAACGAAAGGTTCCACAGCCCGCCTCCATCGAGATCCTGCTCTAAACGCAGTTGACGCACTCGATAATGTTCTTGGAAAGAAAGAATATCCTTCTGGATTGCATCAGATTTTGTTGTGTTTAGCAAAAGAATCTCAAGATTATTAATAGCTGATTGCTTAATAATATCTTGCAAGAACTGAGCAACATTATCCTGATCACTGCGCACCGGTACAATTACTGATAACAAAACATCCTGTGCTACGATAGGCATACAACCCATCATAAATGCCAGCGCTATCGCTTTGATTAAGACATGCATTCTTTTCAACATAGTTCTTTTTACCGAGTAAACCAACCTGAAACGTCAACTTTATCACTAAGCACTAATACTTTTTTTTCATAACGATCATAGTTATAGGAGTGATTAAAGAATTGCGCCATCGCTAAACACTCTTGATCAGGATTATTGATGATAAAAATATCGGTATGGGGACGCATTTTTAATACATCAGCACAGCGGCGCTCTGCTGGTTGATGATTTACTAGTACTACTGACCAATAACGAGCAGAATAAACATTATCCCACTTATCAATGGTGGGATATCGCGCTTGATCTTCACCTGGTTTCATGATGAGCCACAATGCATGATCGGCGGTCTGCAAATGTGAAAAAAAATTAAACTGAATAAGATCATTTTCAGCAGTACCCAAAAAACGTCGCTGTAATCGGCAACATTCATCGAGTAACGGTGTTCCATAAGCATCAGTTCCCATTTCAAGCACAGGACCTTGCGTATGAGCTAGAATTACAAAAAGTGGTAAAAGATAATTACATGATTCTTTTAATACCTGTTGATTCTTAACCTGTGGCACTGAGCATGCCTCATGATAGGTATGATTAATACCCAAACGAGCTGCTAATGCATCAACTTCTTTGATGTGAAGACGATACGGCTTGGGACAATGAGCATCACAATAATACTGACGATCAAGCAATGTGGCATCATAATGCCAGGAACCTCGATTAATGCGAGGCAAATTGCCATGCCCTAACTTCACACAACGCATTGATGCCTGCTTCCAAGATGCTAAGGTATCATAAAGCATACATTCATCGGTATGCCACCCTAATTTTTTCTGACTCCATTGTATTATTATTTTAGGAATATCATCAGCTGAGGTTACACCAAATAATTCGGCAAATACTTTTCCTTTGGCAGCATTGTAGCACATAGGATAGTGATGTTCATGTACAGGATAGGCTCGATCACGATATACAACAAAATTATCATCAGGTATTGCCATTATCGAATCAGTAAAATAATGTTTTGAACAGGGGATCATATCCATGTCTGAAATAATACAGACATCGTCAGGAAATAATGCCGGCAGGAGCAATCGAATAACTTGGGCTTGCGTATGAGTTGGAATACCAGGAATTGGTTCAAATCGTATCACTTGCCCTACTGATTCATCAACATAAACATCTTTAGGAGCAATTAATGCTAAGGTAGGAGTAACACCAACAATTTGTTTCCATGCTTTAGCAACTAAAGGCCAAAAATCAATATATTCACGATGCAAATCTGAACCAAGAATGACACGGTCAAGCTTTAAGGCTTGCATGTTAAGTGGTGCAATAGTTATTAAAAATAAGAGCACTAGGATGCGTTTCATTACTTCTCCAAAAATGCCTTTAAAAACTGAGATTCAAGATACTCAAGCACTTTCGTATTGTCAACTTACGTAGCAAAAAAAATTGCTCTCGTTATACTGGCCATAAATTGTATTAGATAATGTAAAAAATTATCGGACCCCCGTATGGTTCGATACAATTTCTCGCAAAGCTCGAAATCACTCACCACGAACGGGGGATCCCCTGAACCGTTCGCCCTGAGTGTTCTACGTAGCGTAGCGAAGTAGAATGTATCGAAGGGTACGGTTCAGATTAGGAGATGACTATGAAATATAGTATTGTTTTTTTCAACCTATTATTCTGCACTGTTGCACTCCATGCAACTCCCAAGGTAGTTGGTCTTATTGCAGCGCGTAATGAAGGGCCTATTATTGCCCAATGCCTTAAAACTTGGGCTCTCTATACTGATGCCATTGTATTCTTAGATGACGCATCGGATGATGATACTCTTGCTCAAGTCAGAGCACTAGAAGATGAATGCCGCATTGAGCGTATTATCACCAAAACAGTCTGGCATCGTGATGAAACTGGTGATAGAAATAAATTACTCCAAGCGGGCCGTGAAATAGGCGGCACCCATTTTTTTCTGTTCGATGCTGATGAGATCCCTTCTTCAAATTGTTTAGAGAATAATACTTTGCGCAATGCACTTCTTGCATTGAAGCCGGGAGAGAAATTGGTACTTCGTCTCATCGATCTTTGGCGCTCAGTATGGTATTATCGCGTTGATCGCTGCCCTTACTCTTATCGGATTCTTGATTGTGGATTTTGCGATGACGGCGTTTGCTACTATGATTCAGGATTTATTCATGCATCCCATTCACCCCAACATCGCTCCGGTGGCGAGAAATGGATGATTGGTGATCAAGTTATTCTTCATTTTGCTTTTGTTAATTGGCAAGATGTAGTGGTTAAATATGCGTGGTATCAATGTTTAGAACGCATTAGACTTCCTGAGAAATCTTCTGACGCTATTAATGAAAGTTACCGGTCAGGAACTAATGAACAAGGAATTGAGTATAGGCGCATTAATGACACATGGCTTTCTGGCTATCCTTTTTTTAATCCTGATGTTTTTTATCAGGGTGCATCATGGCGAACACAACAGATTAAACAATGGTTTGAACAGTATGGCAAAGATTATTTTGCTGGCCTTGCATTAGTCAATGATGTGCTCTTCTAGATAGATATGAAGGATAGCTTCATTTCCTTCGGGGACTGTTTTTTCAAGGATTTCCCAGGCAAAGTTCTTCACTCGTGGTAAACCGCGCACATATTCTTCAAGCTTGGTCTTGTTATAGCGATTATTAAAGAGTGCCGATTTTTCTTGAAGTTTATAATCAAGATTGTCAGGCATATCATCAGGCTCTAAGAAAAATACTATTAATACTTCTTTTTTAGCAACGCGAATCATTTCTTTGAGTGCTTTTTTATAGTAGCGCAAATGCTCAAGCAAATGCCGTGCATAAACAACATCATAGCAAGCATCATCAAAAGGAATTTTTTCTGCATTTCCTTGTTGCACCGGTAAATTTTTACTCACCGCAAAAGCTAATAAACGGGGAGTAACCTCAATCCCCCATAAATACATCTCATAACCATCACTCTTGAAACCATAATATTCAGGACAAGCACCACAACCAACATCAAGCATTGATAGATATCTTTGTTTAATGCAATGCTCACGCGCTTTTTTACTCGAGGGTAAATAATAAGTTTGACTCCATGATTCAAAGTTATACCAAGTATCATGATATTCCCAAAATAATTCATGTCGCACAGCAGTGGATGCTACTGCCGATGAAAACAAACTAACGGTCACCATAATAATCAATGATAGTTGAGTCTTATTCATCACACTCATCCTTCTAAAATTGCAATGCTTCAAGGTTATCATAAGGCTTCTTTTCACGAATTATAGTGCAAAGCCTAGTTTGCTGACGCTGATCAACAATATCATCATTGAGACCAGTAGCTCGATTGTAAAGATAAAGAATTTCAGGCATAAACCGACTATGCTCAGGCCCTGCCATCTCAATCATAGGGAACATAATTGCCAAATCCCATGCCATTTGCCAAAATTTTCCCTCAAAGATTAAATCTTCTACGAGAATCTTTTGAAAAAGTCCCGCATAGCAGGTGCGTAGATGGCTTGCCGACCATTGCTCATCACGTGCTCTTTTTTCCTTAAGCCATTCAATAGGCACTTTTTGAGCCCATCCAGGATGACCCATTGGCCATATCATAAATTGACCATAAGTAACCCAAACATCAGGATTAGCATACAGAGTATTAATAGCATTCAACACGAAACGATGGGCAAGCCAATCATCACCATCTAACATGATAACAATTTCTTCGGGATAGCAGGCTTGAACAGCGCGATAAATATTGGCCAGCGCACCAACTCGTTCTTGGTTATTAATCACGGTAAATCGTGCTTCTTGATTATGGCTTTCAATAAATGCTTTTACCGCATTGGCAGTATTATCAGTTGAAGCGTCATTAAGATAAATAACGCGGTAGTTAGTGTAATGTTGGCATACTACTGATAAAAGATTTTGCTCAATCCATCGCTCATTATTATAAGAAGGAATAACAATAACCATAGGTTTCTCATCGACCAATGCAGTAGTATGCAGGCTTTGCCATTGCTCGTAGTCAACCAACTCTTTTTTTACTACTTCATGATTAATAGTATGAACAACCCCGGCCTTTTCAAGCTTTTTAGTACGGGCACCGCGCGCAGTAATACGGGTAATAAACTCATGAAGATAAAGCTCGGTATACTGTTGCATGAAATAACCATAATGATAATGCACATGGTTTCGCCACAAAGCTTGATGGCTCATGGCTGCAGTATCCTGGCAATCACTATACACTAGTTCACATCCTTTTTTGCTCATCATCGTCGTTAATTCTCGCATCAGCAAATTGGCAGGATACCGATCATCGATTAAAAAGGCAGTAACATAGGGGCAAGAAGCCATCCACATACCAAAGTTAAGACTTGGAACAAGGCCGGGATCCCAGCCAAGATTTCGATAATAAATATTGGGATATCGCTGTGATAATGCTGTAATAATAGGTTCTTTTGAATTTTCTTCAGTAGTATCAAGAATCATCACGCTGCACGACTTAAAAAGTGTTTGCTGCGCAATGTGTTCAATAAATTCTTCAACGTTTTGAGCCTTGGCAGGCAGATATACAATAATCGAAATAAGAGCATCTTCTGCCGCAATAGAACACTGACTACCCAATAACAGTAAAAATAAAAATATTTTTTTGCCTATCATCACATCAACCCTTTTAAGAAACGTTTTTTACTGTAGCAAATGATGCTCCATCAAGCAAACATACTATTGCACTCTGCAACCCTTCTTTGTCTATACTCAGCTATGAACCTAATTATTATCTGGAGGAACTGAATATGCAGGCTCGACTATGTATATATGCCGCATTAATCATTGGCACTAGCTGTGTTTATCAAACAAAATCAGAACAACCATTATTTGGACAAGGAACCCTGATGGAAAAAGCTCACATTGGCATGACTGACAAAAACAGACAAGAAGTAGGCAAAATTCTTAATGCATTATTAGATAATGAGTTTGTTTTGTATGTGAAAACATTAAATTATCATTGGAATGTTCGTGGCATCATCTTTCATGATTTTCATGCCATGTTTAAAGAACAATACGAAGCATTATTAGATATTTCTGATGAGATTGCTGAGCGTGCACGTGCCTTAGGGGTCCCTGCGCATGGTACTATGACTGAATTTCTGCGCAATGCTCATTTGAAAGAAGCACCAGGAGTTCCATCCGCAGTAGTAATGGTCAAGAATTTACTAAACGATCACGAAGCTATTATTCGCATGATACGCAGCGTGTTGCAAAAAATTGCCGATGCCTATGGCGATTTGGGTACCAATAACTTTTTAACTGAGATCATGGAACGCCATGAAAAATTTGCATGGATGCTCCGTGCAACATTAGAAAAATAAATCATCTTATTTATGGCATTACATTTTCATATATATAATGCCATAAATAGTCCAAATGCCGCCATTTTTAACAACAATGAAAAACCAAGAAAAAGCCATATTATAGCTTCGATATCACGTATCATTAACACTCCACAAACGATACATTGAATAACAATAAAACAATTAGGAAAAAACAATTAAAAGATAATTAGCAACTGCCCAGACAGGGCAATGTAAATACAATAAAGGGACGAGCCCAAACAGTTCGAGTGATAATGCGGCAAGGAACAAAAAGAGAAGAATTATTAATGCGATTGATACTGATGGGATAAACATTTGCACGTTCTTGAAGATACCTACGATACCGTATTATCATGAGCTCTCCTATTAAGAGGACGAATAGTCTTATCCCTATATTTAGCAAAACTAAATTATGAAAAACAATATTTTTTTAATCTTGATGCAAAATCTATTATGAAATAACAGTTCCGCTATACGTATTAATACGCTTTACCCAACCCGCTAAAAAACGTTCTTCTTTTCGCGCAGGCGGCGCATGAGCAATACGCCGTTTTAATACTTTTTGAGCTGCATCGGCAAATGCCGATAATAGATCTGAAAGTTTCTCTGATGCTGGCTTCATCGTCTGTAACACTTGTAATAATCCCCAGCCATGTCCATCATAACGTTCTTTCTCTTGCATACCATCGCCTTTAAAATTTACGTAATCAGTAAGCACATATAGTCCTTGTGCATCTGCTTGCATAATAGCAAGCCATCGCTTAATAGGAGCATATTCAGATGTAGAACACAAAGCATTTATCTTTTCGAGTGATTCTCGCATGCGATGCACTAAAAATTGTGCCTGCACATCAAAAGTTTGCTCAAGAAATGCTCGTAGTTCTTTCATACGAGAACTATGTTGGTCGTTAATAAAGATATCCCGCGAAGGCCAAGGGGCATAGTGCGCAGATGCTAACCATGCGGGCAATGCACAATTTCTTTGTTTGCAAAAACTAATAAAGTGCTTAAACCCTTGCTCAAACGGCCCATTATAATTCTCTGGATACCAGATAAAATGGCCTATTCCCAATGATGGAAACTCCTCTTTTTGATTCCAAAAAATCAAATACTCTGATCGCCCTCCTGATTCATTAAGCCACACTTGTTGGCCTATAGCCTGATAATTAATAGCCTGTAGAGAACCGGTCATTAATAAAAAAATAAGGCCCTGCCTTACCATATCTATCTCCTTTATTCAGAATTATGGCTAATGCTTATGCATATATTTTACACTAACAAAGAAGGGGCATATTACAAAGGGGGAATGATGAATAGATACATCTTATTAACTACTAGTCTTATGATTCTATCCTGCAGTAGTTCAGCTATGATGAAATCATGTGAGGATCCCGATCAAGAAGCTAGCATACCTATTATTAGCAGAGAGCCCAGACCGTCATGCTGGTCATCACTATTGGCAACCTGTTCAACTTTTTTTGTAGCCCTCTTTATCCATGTTACTAGTACCTTTGCCCAGATAGGCCAAATACGCAGCGGATCTATTATTATGATAAACAAAAATCCCCATTATCAGGAATTCCCTAACCACAACATATCACGACCACATCAGTCATAATAGTATAAGAAGCTACTTTTAAGTCATTTTTTCTTGCACCGAAAGGGCCGCAGTAACAACTCTCTGCTCAAATTGTTGTTTAAAATCAGGGCACTGCGCTATCAAATAGCTCTCAATATCTTGAGAAGTAATTGATGCACGTCGATCAGCCGGGATTCCTTTTACTATTTCTTTAATGATATTGATCACATTGGCAAAGAGTGAAGCCACTGCCATAGGATTTTTAGGATTTTGCGTAAGCAAACCAACATTCAAAAATATATTAGCAATGGAACCTAATACTACTGCCGTTTCATTCGATTCTTGTGGCTTTTGTTGCTGCTGCTGTGATGATTGAGAAGTGTCTCTACTAATGTCTTCTTGCAGAGCATACAGAGAAGTGTTGAACAACATTGCGATGAATAGGGTAATAATAATATTTTTCATACCGTCTCCTTTTTTAATACGGCTAAAACAAATTAATACTACCTATAACTTCTTCTCTTCTTCAACTTTCATCTGAGAGAGGTCTCGTTCTTCAAAGATAAGTACTTGCAAAATACGCTTTGGACTCGCTTTTTGTACTTGAAAATAGAAATGTTTATATAAAAATCGCTCCCCTTTTTGAGGAAGGTGTTGCATCTTTTCAATCAAAAAACCACCCAAAGTTGAAGCCCCTTCTGTTTCAAAAGAGATCTTAAGAACCTTTTGCAATTCATCAAGAGGAAGACTGCCATCAACAAGCCAGCCACCTGGTTTTAATTCGACTATTTTTTCCTGATCAGCTTCGTGCTCATCACTAATTTCACCAACAATTTCTTCTAAAACGTCTTCTAGGGTAATCAAGCCAGTAACACTGCCATGTTCATTAATAACAATAGCAATATGCATGTTTTGCTGACGAAATTCACGCAGTAATTGATTAACTTTTACTGATTCAGGAATAAACATAATGGGGCGAACCAATTCAAAGAGCGGCCGATCATTTTCATCGCGTGATAAACAATTAAACACATCTTTTAAATGAACCATCCCGATAATGTTATCAATTTTCGTTTCATATACGGGCAATCGCGTAAAAGGATGATTGGTAAATATTGCCAAGGTTCCTTTAATAGTGGTGTTAACATCCACTGATATGATATCGGTCGCTGGCACCATAATCTCTTTAACAGGAGTGCGTCCCAATTCAAAAATATTTTGTAACATTTCAGTCTTTTCAGCTTCGATCAATCCTTGTTCTGAAATGTAATCGATTAAGAACCTGATCTCCTTTTCTGAGGATATCCATTCACTGCGTGCATCCATGTTACGTCCATTAATGAGCGATAAAATGCCATCGGAGAATGCCGTTAACAATGAAACAACAGGATATAAGGCATAGAAAAGAGCATTAATAATCCACAGTGTTGATTTAAAAAGCCGTTCACTCCGCCCTTTAGCAATATTCTTAGGAATAATTTCACCAAAAATCAGAATCGCTATAGTAGCCAATGCAATACCGAGTGAAAATCCAACACCACTTGAAAAGTTCAGATCACGAAATACTTCTTCCATGATATGCGTAGCAAGTGCTGCAGTTGTTACATCAGCCAAGCTATTAGCAATAAGAATGGTAATCAGAACTTTTTGAGGATGCTTTTCTAATGTTTGAAATAAATGCCCATAACGCCCTGCCACCTTGACGGCTAACTCCTTGAGCTTAAAAAGGCGCAATGCAGTAATACTTGTTTCTAAAAAAGAAAACAATGCGCGCGCTGAAAGTGCTATACAAAATGCAGTAATGGGTAAAGTAAATGAATGGAAAGCCATCGGCTTAAATTCCTTGTCGTTTCCGCTTAATATTATTCATCTGACTCATCGGTGTCGTCAATTTCTGGCACATGGTCATCTGCCTCTGCAGGTATTTGATCTAAATCACGTTCAAAGAACGTGCGCAAACGCTTGCTTCGAGAAGGATGGCGCAATTTGCGCAATGCCTTGACTTCAATCTGACGAATACGTTCACGAGTCACCGAGAAATCCTTACCGACTTCTTCGAGAGTATGCTCTGAAGCTACATCAATACCAAAACGCATTTTGAGTACTTTCTCTTCACGCGGTGTTAAAGTCTTGAGTATTTCCCGAACCTTTTCTTTCAAATCATTATAAGCAACGGAATCAGAGGGTGAAAATTCGCTATCGCTTTCAATGAAGTCTTTAATAGACGCATCTTCACTATCACCAACGGGAGTTTCTAATGAGATTGGCTCTTTGGAAATCTTAATAATATTTTTGATCTTCTTTTCATCAATATTAAGTTCTTTTGCCAATTCAGTATGCGTTGGCTCACGACCATGTTCTTGCAAGAAAGTACGCTTAATTTTATTAATCTTATTAAGCGTTTCGACCATATGAACTGGTACCCGAATAGTACGCGATTGATCGGCTATGGCGCGAGTAATCGCCTGACGAATCCACCAAGTAGCATAGGTAGAGAATTTAAATCCTCGCTCAAATTCGAACTTCTCAACCGCCTTCATCAGACCAATATTTCCTTCTTGAATCAGATCAAGAAAGTGCAAGCCACGATTAACATATTTTTTGGCAATGTTAACCACTAAACGTAAATTAGCCTTTGCCAAATCATCTTTAGCTCGTTTATCTTTAACCAATGAGCGATCAAGTTGGTTAAAATATTTAAACATGACATGCTGCGACAATCCAACTTCAGATTCAATCTTCTTAATCGTTTTTGATGATCCACGAATATTGCGATCGAGTTCTTCTATGGCAGCTAATTGATCAGGAGTAGGATTAGGAATATCTTTAAAAGCTGCCATTTGCTCTTGTGAAAAGCGAATAACTTCTTCTTTTTCCTTGATCTTCTTGATATATTTTTCAACCTTCTTAGCCAATTTTTTGATTAGCTTATTAGAAAGTTTAATACTGCGAATAGTAGCGCCAATATTCTCTTTATTTTCTTTAACACTGCGCAACATTTCTTCTTTATTAGCCGCTGAATCAAGCTTGCCACGATAGCTGTGATAAATGCGCTCTTCATTGGCAATGAGATCTTTGATTTTTGCAATGGTTGCCAACAATGCCTTCTTTTCTTCTTCAACATTAGGTGAGTTTTCTTCATCAAACTCAGAGAATTGAATAACATCTTTAACGGGCAACACATTTTGAACAATTTTCTCCCCAATACCCACAAACTCTTTGTGAATTACGGGAAAGCGAGATAGAGAATCAATTGCTTCTGCTTTACAGTTTGCAATCTGATCAGCAATAACCGTTTCCGTTTTCTTATTAAGTAACGGAATTTTACCAATATCACGCAAATAACATTTAACGGGGTCGGTAATTTGAGAAGCACCTACTTCACGGACTTCTCGTTCTTCAAACTCATCTTCCTCTTCTTCGCTGTCTTCTTCTTCAAACCGTTCAGTTTGCAGATCAAGCGAACTTTCGATCTTAGCTTTGATATCACCGCGACCCGCTTCTTCTTCACCTTCTAATTTGGTCAATTCATTGAGTCCGCGATCTTCAAGTTCATCTTGCATAATAAGATCAATATGCTCGCGCTCACATTGTTTGAGCAAGTCGTTGGTTTCGCTTTCAACTAAATGATTGCGATCACTAAATTCAATAACTTCTTCGTAGGTTAGAAAGCCTATTTTACGGCCCCGTTCCATTAACTCTTCCACCAGCTCTTTTTTCAGATCAACTGATGGCGGTTTTCCGGTAGATTTAGGTTCTTTTTCTTTAGCTCCGGTTGCTTTTTTAACCGGTTTTTGTTTTTCAGTAACCGATGGCCGCTGAGTTCCGGCTGCCGATTCTTTAGACTTAGGCATTGCAGGAGGATTATCTTTTCGATACTGTTTTTGCAATGTTTCTGCACGTGAAGTGGTAAGCTTCTGCTGCGTTGTTCGCGCTGGAGCAGATTTTGTTGTTGGTTTTGATTTTGGCACAGATACTGGCGCCTTTGAAGGTTCTATTTTCGCCACTTTTTTAGGAGTAACAGTTTTTTTAGTAGAAACTGACTTCTTGGCAGTAGCTTTTTGTCCTGTTAATGAGGTAGCAACTTTTTTAGCAACCCGAGCCACCAAGGTTAATAGACCCGATTTTCTTTTAGGGTGATTCGCTGCCATGGTAGGTCTCCCTTTGTGCTTAAATTTTACTGCCTTCTTAGAAACTTTAGCCCGCGCTACTACTTTTTTGTGTTTATGTTTGATAATTTTCTTTTTTGCCATTCTATTCCTAGTCCCTATCCATTTACTCATTAATCTTTTTATCAAGCACTTTTTTTTGCAGCGCTAGAAATTCTTGTATCACTGTTTGAACTTCCTGCTCATTGCCCTGTAAGCGCGCATGTTCAAGTTTTAGTTTTATCGCATTTACTATAACTTTCCAATGTTTCTTTTGTAACTGAACAATCAGCTGGTCAAAAACCTCATTAGTAATGACTTCTTGATACTCAAGAACTATCCTACTTACTAACTGCTGAGAACTCTCATCAAGCAATGGAAAGAGTTGAGCAAATGTCAGCGATGGATTACTTGCTTTTTCCCGTCGCAGCGTGTCTATTACCGCCTTATATGGCTCTGGTAAATAAGTACACAAGAAATCTTCATTATGGGATGCAAGTAGATCTATGTTATTTATTATACTATAAAAAATTTTTTTTTCTAGCATAGCAGGGTCAGAGGCAGTAGCCTCTGCAGGTTTTGGATGGGGCAATGTAACCCGAGGCGCTACCATTCCCTCTTGAGCCCGTTGTAGGTAGTAAATCTCCTTTTTAAGTGCATCAACACCAAGGCCTAGGGTTGTACTGGCCTGTTGCAATAGAAACTCCTGCTTTAAGGGATCTTCAAGCCGAGCAATCAATTCAATAATCTTACGCGCGGCTCCCACTTTATCAGCCAAGCTTTTATGGCTAAAATCAGACCCTAAGTTAGCAATGAAGAAAGAGAAGATATCTTGGGCCTGTTCAATACTTGCCCCTAACTGTTGCCCTTTGGCTACAAAAGAAGCCGGATCCTCGCCTGCTGGTAAGGTGACCACCCATAGATCAAGGTTAACCTGCCAGCAAAGCTCAGCAATCCGTAATATGGCCTGTATGCCTGCTTTATCAGCATCATAAATCAGGTAGACCTGCTGAGCATAGCGAGCAAGCACCTTCAAATGATCGGGAGTACACGCCGTTCCTAATGTTGCTACCACATAAGGATACCCCTGCTCAAAAACAGCAATGCAATCAGTATATCCTTCCACAACAATAACTTTTTGATGGGTTTGAACTTCCCTTTTGGCCAAATGCAGGCCAAACAGAATCTGCCCTTTAGAAAAGAACTCATTTTCATGAGAATTATAATATTTGGGCCGCATATCCCCCATTTTAAAAACGCGTCCACCGAAACCACAAAAACGACCAAGGTGGTCGGCAATGGGAAACATAATTCGTTCTTCAAAGGGAGAAAAGAGCACTTGCTTGCCGCGGGATAATATCTGAATATCAACCAAATCATCGGCTAAGATATTATGCTTGCCCATAGCAGCAATAAGATTTTTTATAGCAACCAGGCCACCAGGAAAATAACCCAATTGATAGTTTTTAATACTTTTAACATCGATGCCCCGTTGTTTTACATAGGCAAGCGCTTGTGATGATTTGAATAATTGCTCATGACACCAAGCAGCAATTAAAGTGCACAATTCATAATATCTCTTTTTAGCCGGCGCCGTGGTTGTTGATTCTAATATTGTTTCAGGAACACTTAAATTATAGCGATCAATAAGATGTTTAGCCGCCTCAAGAGGAGAACAATGCTCAGCCTTAGCTACGAAAGCAATAACATCCCCTCCTTCATGGCACCCAAAACAATAAAATATCTCTTTATGCGGACTCACGGTAAATGAGGGTGTTTTCTCACTATGAAAAGGGCAAGGGCCTTTTAGATATAAGCCTGCTTTTTTAAGCGTGGCATATTCGTTCACTACGGTGACGATAGAAACATGGCCTTTAATAAAACTGAAAAGATTCATAATTATCTGCGCGCTGTTAAAGTTCGTGTTGTTAATAGGATAAGAATACCACTGCTGATCACAAACAAAAACAACGCAATTAATTGATTATAAGAAAACCAGGTAAAGAATTCAGGAAAAAGTTCTCGATCGCCTCGAAAAAAATCAATGAAAAATCGCTCAGCGCTCATGCCCATGATATATAAACAACTGGCCACTCCCCGCTTGAAATGGGCCGGGCGCACTATACAATACATAAATAAAAATAATAAGAATAAAAGTCCGGCGCTATAAAGCTGCGTCGGATGCAAGGCAATATTGAGCGGGCAATAAGCGTAGGAATCAGTAAAAGAGATGCTATACCAAGCCGTTGTTGGACTGCCAAAACAACAACCTGCCAATAAACAACCCAAGCGAGCAACTGCTTGCAAGAGAGGACCATAGGTGGCACCCAAATCCATGAGGGATACTACTGCTAAGCAATGTGCAGAGAGATACCAAGGAATAATGATAAGCACGGCAAGAGTAGAGCCTAAGACCGAAAAGCCCCCTTCCCAGGGGATTATTATTTCATGCCAATTAAGACTTTCAGGCAATCGAGTTAGGATACTCAGCACCCGTCCACCAACTAATGCAGCAATAATGGCATAAAACAGTGCTTGAAAATATTGCTCTTGAGTAATAAGACGAGGACGTCGGGCATCATGGAGCAAAAGCCAACTAAACAGAGCAAGCCCCATCAAAATCATAAGACCATAGCCACGAATAGAAAAAGGACCCCATAGATGTACTATTTCTGGAAACATAATAAAATTTCCTTAATTAATAGCCAACAACACTATTAGGTTAGTCTATAAAATTTCATGATAACAACAAGGAAACTTGCATGCTTAAGAAATTATTCATTCTAATTGCTCTGACAAACCAGTTAGCTTGGAATATTCATATGGGATAAGCCCTCGAAGAACCCTACTGATACTGAGCAAACACCTCAGGATGATGCTGCTGATAATCCTGCTAAAAGACCTCGATTTGAAATTATCGATGAGGGAAGTTAATCGTATTTATTCGATATCGCCATAAGTAATCACCAGCACTGATATATTATCATTACTCTTGTTATTATAGGCAGTATCTCGTATTACTCGGGCAATAAGCTGTTGTTTAGGATAGCCTTCATTAGAGAATTCTTTTTCATACTTAGGATCTTTAGCAGATGATCTCATCAATGGCCTTTCAGGAAAAGCCTCTTCTATTTGCCTAATCCCTTGAGAGCCTCGAGCAATAAATTCTTGTGTTTTTTCTACTAGCATAGCAACATTTTCATTCCTCAGAACATCCCACACACCGTCACAGGCAAGTACTATAGTATCTCCTTGCTGTAATGCAACTGAAACATGAAATGAGGGAACAGCACTCACAATAAATGATGGCATACCCTGATCATTAAACTTCACATGGCGATCACCTAGCACCCGTGATGGCGCAAGTCCTTGCACACGTGATATCCCAAATTTATCTTTGTATACAGAACCACCGAGTGCCTCAATACGTTCTTTTTCTCGAGGGTTATCGGCTTTATGATCCTCGGTTGCATCAATGACATTTCCTCGCCTAATAATAATACCACGCGAATCCCCAACCCAAGCAAGTTTCACTTTATTATTATCATAGATATAGGCAGCTACAATCACTGCTCCCGATTTTATATCTTGATGTGCTAGAATTTCGTCATCAAGATTTTTAAATATCTCAGCTAAATAGTCATTGGCACTCATGGTTAAGGGTCTCGTTATTTTTCGAAATAAAATTGGTAAACGATGCGCTGTATAATTAGCAGCATTAACACCCTCATGGCCATCCATTACTGCAAATAAAGATTGCGAAGGATCATCGGCTAAATCAATGCTTGCAATATAGTCATCTTCAAAATAGTTACGATTGCCCTTGCGACTTGCAAACCCCCAATGTAATCGTGGTTGACTGTGAGAGAATTGCCCCCATTCAGGCTCAGCTCCATATACCATTATTGATAATGAAGCCAAGAAAAATAAGCTGGTTGATATTAGAAGCTTTTTACGATTCATTAAAACTCTCCCCCAAGATTATTTTACCATCGCCATTGCTTGTAGATTTCCTTGACCTTTAAAGGCTTAGCATCAGATAGTGCAAGTCGCCATGGATTACGCCAAGAAAAAGTTATTAATTCGCGATCTTTTGTAGTATCTAGCTTAAAGGTAATTTCTTTAGCACCCCGAAAGCGGCCACTCAAGAAAGAATATTCATAACGTATAATGACGCTATCGCCAGAAAGAGGAATAGCTTTTTGAGCGCCAGGCTCAAGACATTCGGCATTTACTAAAACTTTAAATTCTGTGGGGCAGTAACTGATACCAAAATAAGAATAGCTTTGATCTTTTTTAGTGATGTCATTAATGAAGGTAACTGATCGAGTTTTTGGTGAGGAAGGCGTTGATTTTTTTATTATAAACTTTGCATCTGCTGTTACTGTTAATACAATCAATATCGAGAGGAGACCGTATTGAAAAAAATTCATTACTTTCTTCATCTCCATCTCTACCCTTTTTTATTGGCACGGTAATTCAACTCGAGTTGTTTCCGGCCATACATGCGGTAATGAAACTTGGAAAGTGAAGGGTGCTTTAAAGCTGAACCGACATTTCTCAGTCGCTTTACGATAATTACCTTGCGCCACATTTCCCAATAAGTCAGGAAGATCGGGGTGATCCAATAATAAGTTAGCAATGTATTCATGTTGTGGCGGATTAGGAAGATAAAAATCATAGGTGAAAAGCACTTGAAAGACACTGAGTGGTAAAGTAAGTACTTTAAAGACTGCAGCACGCAAACGATGCGGTGCATGCAATGAAGCTACTAAAGTTGGGATATAGCCCTGCGGCATCTTAATATCAAGTTCATATTGTTGGGTGAGTGAAAGAGGGATTCGCTTGGCTGTGCCGTAAGCAATTTTGTGTAAATCTACTTTAACCACTAAATCTTTAAGAACATTTAAGGCATGAGGATTCTTACCAATTTCATCATCTAACCTGAAAAAGTCGACAATATTATTAAACACAGAAAAATCGCCGCTACTTGATGATTGTATTGCCTGACTCAAGGTAGGGCACCCTGCTTGTAATGGTAAAAATCCAAGAAGAGCTGCTAATGCCCAAAGGGATATTGTCCTGTTTGTCTTTTTTTCCATAATTAACTCCAGTATTATGCTCATATATTATGAGGATCTTTTACTGTTCATTACCTATTATACCATAGATACCTATTCCGACCAAATACCCCACCAAAAAAGGCCAATAAACCCGTCATAATAATACAAGTTGAAATCAATAACAGCCAATAATGGCTCTCCATCAAAGACCAAGAAAAACATAATAAGAAATAGCTTACCATAATAATGTTTCCCAATTGAATATATAAAATAGGTGGCTTTGTTAGCTAGCGGACAAAGGAGCTCTCTGCAACAATCCGTATGTCATCGCAGCAAGAGTGAACAAGCTTATCGTCTTTGCGGACTACCACCGGCGTAGTATTGCAATCACAGAGTGAAAAATCATCACCACGCACAAAGATACTTTTAAGCGCAAAAGTTTTGTTGAGTGCCTGTAAAGCAATAATAGTTTTACGAACCTTAGCGTGTGCATCTTTAAATTGAAGAATAAGATAGCCCTGTTTCGTTTTTTCATCCGGCATTTGCAAACCTTCGTAGAGAAAAGCAGGTACTGATCTTTCCTGACCATCATGAGGAACAGGAACATCATTAATCACGAGTTCGCACTCCTTACTTAAAAAATCTGCCACTGCCTTGCTATGACAAACACTTTTATAACAAACATTAGAACTACGTAAAAAATTAACACATCGTTGCATTTTCAATGGCATGGGTAATGGTCGTGGTGGTGAATAATTAAGACGTTTCAAAAGAGGAGGATGCCATGGATCTTTGCTAATAAGTTCGATCCCTGTTATTTCAAAAAGTCTTCTGGGATTAAGAGGCCAATGACCAACATCACTGACGCGATGGGTCACGATCGTTTCTTGTGTTTCTTTTCCCCTACTCGGAAATTGTCGTGTATTTATCAATGCTACTTCAAGGGGCGTCTCTGCCATAAAAGGTAGAGTTTGCCCAGATCGCAACGGTACACCATTGATTACTATATCGGTCCCCGTCTGAGGCATTTTATTGGCAAGAAATACTATAGACGATTCATCCTTTATAACTTCTTCCATAGCATTGGCAACGCATGAGATTACACTTAAAAACACCAGAATACTATAAGGATTCATAGAATCTCCTTGTTTTTTAATACGATTCATGTTTTTTGTAATTGTCGCGCTTTTAATATCAATAAAGAAATCGCTGCAGGCGTCATTCCTGGAATTAAAGCCGCCTGTGCAACCGTTGCCGGCTTATATTTTTTAAGTTTTTCTTGAAGTTCTTTAGACAAACCCGGCATATCATCAAAGTTTGTTTCGGCAGGAAACTCGAGCGTTTTGAAAAGGTCAAACTTACCTGCTTCCCGTTCTTCTCGTTTTAAATAAGGCTCATACCGAATCTCAGCGTGAATGGTATTCATTTGCCGTTCGGTTAATGGTTTATTAGTATGATTGAGCAATGCTTGAGTATCCAAGGTTAATTCACCAAATAATTTTAATAACTGAGCATGTGAGTTGCCCGCTCGTAAGGTTGATAGAGTTTCATTAATCAACTCTTTCTCTTGCCGAAAATCATGATAAAGTTGTTCATCAATCAAACCTAAGTTATGAGCGCGATCAGTTAATCGTAGAAATGCATTATCTTGGCGTAAAGTTAACCGCCGTTCTGCCCGCGAAGTAAACATACGGTAAGGTTCATCAACTCCCATCGAAACTAAGTCATCGATCATAACACCAATATAACCCTCAGTGCGTTCAATAATAAAAGGATCCTTACCCTGCACCTTCAAAGAAGCATTAATGCCCGCAATAATGCCCTGGCCTGCCGCTTCTTCATAACCAGTAGTACCATTAATTTGCCCTGCCAAGAAAAGCCCATTAATATGTTTCACTTCTAAAGTAGGCTTGAGCTGACTTGGTAATACAAAATCATATTCAATGGCATAGCCTGGCCGGCTAATCACTGCCTGCTCAAAGCCTTTGATCGTTTGAATATATTTTTTTTGCACTTCATAAGGCAATGATGTTGAAATACCATTGGGGTAAATTTCTTGGGTATCAGCCCCTTCTGGTTCAACAAAAATATGATGCGAGGTTTTATCAGGAAAACGACCCACTTTATCTTCAATTGAAGGGCAATAGCGTGGTCCAATGCCCTTAATGTTGCCACTATACATGGCAGACAAAGCGAGATTTTCACGAATAATGGCATGGGTATTTTCATTGGTATGAGTAATATAACAAGGATGAGTACTGACCGCATTATGAGGATAAAACTCAAACAAGTAATTTAAGTTATCGGGTTGTTGGTATTGCATTGATGAAAAATCGATCGTAGAACGAAGCAATCGCGGTGGCGTTCCTGTTTTTAATCGCCCCATTTTTATGCCCAGTTTTTGCAATGCGGCTGATAAATCAATAACTGCTTCTTCTCCTTGTCGTCCTGCAGCATAATTCACTAGACCAATATGCACTCGGCCATTTAAAAAAGTACCGGTAGTCATGATCACTGTTGGTGCTGTAAATTCGGCACCATCGCGTGTTTTTAATCCCTTAATGCGATAATGATCATCAATAAAGAGTTCTTGCACCATACCCATGCGTAAGGTCAGATTATCAGTGTTTTCTAATACCTGCTTTGATAATTTATTATAGGCATACTTATCAATCTGCAAGCGCAGTCCTTGGACTGCAGGCCCCTTACTAGTATTAAGCATACGCGCTTGAAGATATGTTTTAGTACAGAGCTTGGGCATCAAACCACCTAAAGCACTGATTTCATACACAATATGTCCTTTGCCTACCCCACCAATAGCAGGATTGCAGGGCATAAGGCCAATAGTATCAAGATTAAGACTAATTAATAAGGTGCGTGAGCCCATTTTAGCAGCAGCATGCGCAGCTTCTATGCCAGCATGACCGGCACCAACTACAATAACATCAAAATCATAGGCTCGTGTAATACTCATATACTCAACAAAATAAGAATGGATTAAAATAAACATGGCAGGTATCGATGAGATACCTGCCAATAAAGTCTAATTACTTTAGGCTTTTTCTGCAATTGTCATTGCTTCATTAAGCCTTTTTTGCTGTCATCATTATAGTCGTTGTAAACGACGACGGATTTTAGTTAACACTTCAGTTTGGTTTAAGGTCCCTTGGGTGGCAGCAAGATTTTGCTGTACCTTTTTCAAGAGATCAAGCAACTGAGTAATATCATTGGCCACTACAATCATATCGCCTTGTTCTAATAAACCTCTCAATATCACTAACTCGTTATAAAGCTTACTCAAGTTAGGCTGAGAAGTAAGCTCAAGCAATTGCGGGCGTAAGACCGTTGCTAATCCTACTGCATTGGTAGGAGCTTTAGAATTTCGATGGTTGTTTAATACATGGTAAATACCATTGAATTTGGTATAGAATTCCGCAACAATCTTATGGGTTTGTTGTAAAAGTCTATAATTAACACTAGCAGGATCATAGAGTGACATTTCGACCGCTAAACGATCAACCACTCTGGCCTTGATAGTATCAGCCAATTCCTTACACTTCGCGATATATTGCGAGAAGGTTTCAGCAGGATTACCAGGGGTAATAAAGTCATTAACTACGTTAATCACTTCAAAAACCGACTTTTTAATGTTAGTCGCCATTGCCTGAATAAAGTCATTGAGGCAGAGTTGGCCTGGTGGAACGTTACTTATCCAGGTAAGCCGAGAGAATTCATCTCTGAGCTTTTTATATGCTTCATCATTCTCTAAGTTGTAATCAGGATTTGCATAAGAAGTTGAGGCGATCAAGCACATTGTTATGGTAAGACCGGCCAGTTTCATAGTTGTCCTTTTCATAGGAAAACCTCCTTTGCCTATGTAAAAATTTCATCTAAACTCATAATACATCTTGACACTATATAGTCTAAATTAGCTATGGTTTTAGTCAACCCGGGGCCCAAAAGGGTTCTCTAATCGTATCATCGAAAAACAAACTTCGGCTAAAATTATTTAAAAATTAAAGGTAAGAACATGCTCTATCATCTCTCGCTTCTGTTAAAACCTTCGTTACCATGGCTTAACATAATTCACTACGTGAGTTTTAGAACAATTGCTGCTTTATTAACCACTATCAGCTTCTCTTTTTTGTTTGGTTCTTTATTCATTAAAACTTCCCAACGTTTTTTTCGATCAAAAGCTCGAGAATGGACTCCTGAAAGCCATAAGATCAAAGATGATATGCCTTCGATGGGCGGCATTTTTATTATTATGATCTCACTCATGAGCATCTTTTTATGGTGTGATCTTACCAATGCCGCAGTTTGGGTATGTGCAGTGGGCATGACCAGTTTTGGTATTATTGGATTCTGGGATGACTGGAAGAAAATTAGACATCACAAAGGTATTTCTCCTCGCGCAAAATTTATCGCCCAATGGACTGCGGCACTAGCAACCATAGGTTTGTGGTTCTATTTAGCAGAACCAGCAACCACTATTACCTTTCCTTTTTTCAAAGATTTTAATCCCGACCTGGGCATTTTTTTTCTTTTCTGGGCTGCATTTATTGTCGTCAGTTGCAGTAACGCCGTTAACTTAACCGATGGCCTTGACGGATTAGCAATCGGGTCGCTCTTGCCCAATTTTGTCACCTTTACCCTCATTTGTTATTTAGCCGGCCATACTCTTATTGCTAATTATCTTCATATCCCTTTTGCTGCAAGTGCAGAAGTTTCAATAGTTGGCAGCACCTTAGTCGGCGCCTCTTTAGGATTTTTATGGTATAACGCCTATCCGGCTCAAATTTTTATGGGAGATGTTGGTTCATTAGCTCTAGGAGCAGCATTAGCATTGATGGCATTAATCTCAAAACAAGAATTATTATTGGCAATCACTGGCGGCCTTTTTGTCTTAGAAACAGTGTCAGTAGTTCTTCAAGTGTTTTTCTTCAAACGATTTAAGCGCCGTATTTTTAAAATGGCGCCGATTCATCATCATTTTGAATTACTCGGATGGCCTGAAGCAAAAATTACGGTACGCTTTGCCATCATATCGCTTATTTTATGTTTGTTAGCTTTAATTACACTCAAGATTCGATAACTTCTTAGAGCGTATAAAAAACATACATAAGCCTGCAACCATAATGCCCGTAAATAACATCAATGATCCCATGCGGCCGCTTAGTAAGAAATTACGAATGCATACTCCTAAAAGAAGTGCGCAACTTCCCATCCCAAGCACCGGTATCACGGTTGAAAGTTTAGTCGCATGCCGGCGATGAGCAATAATAAGTGCTATCACACTTATGGTATAGGCAACTAATGATGATATAGCCGAGACTTGTTGCAACGGAATTGCTGCACCCCCCGTTATAGCCAAGAAACTTAAACACACTACCCCTTCAACAGCAACACAACAAATAGGAATTCCCCAGCGGCTTAATACCATAAACCAGTTGCGGGCAAAAACATGGCCGTGTTGTGCTAACGTATATAGATTCCAACTATTGCTATACAGAATGCCATAACTACCACCCAACGCGGAGCACGCAATGGCAGTATGCATAAGGACAATCAAATAAGGTATTAAGGTGAGCGGTAATCCAAGACTATTAAATAAAGCAGGAAAAGCATCCAAGTATCCAGTAATACCATTTAAATGATGTGCTAGTAATACATAAAAGCCTGCTTGAAACAGGAAGATTAGTCCCATACTGATAAGACAAGAATAATAAATTGCTTTTGGCCCATTAATCGCAGCATCACGAATGTTACTACTGAGTGAGCAGGTCGCTTCAAATCCCATCGCTGCATATAACACTAACGGCAAACTCGGCAGAACGCCCTGCCATATGATCGGCTCATGACTTATAATACTAATATCGAAATACCACAGGCTTAAAAAAATTACTGACAATACGGGAATTAATTTTAATCCTAAGAACCCCATTTGAATAAAGCTGCCCGTACGCACATTGAGCATATTTAATGCAATAAATAATGAAAGCACTATGGCATCAAGCGCATAAATATTAAATGCGGCAAGTGATGGAATAATTTGTTGTAGCAAACTTACTGAAACATGAATCATGAGCATGGCCGATGCCAACTTACCAGTGAAATAACTCCACGCAGCAATAAATCCTGCCCAAGAACCAATCTCGGCTTTACCAAAACTATAAAAACCACCGGCAGGATGCAATTTAATTAACTCGGCAATCGATACAATGAGTGGCGCAATTAATAATCCCATGAATGGATATAAAAAGGCACCAATAATACCGTTTTGCTTGCTCAATACAACCGTATTAATAAAAATACCAACACCCATCATGATGTTGATATTAATCAAGATTGCGGAGGCAAGAGATAATTTTTTTGGCTCTGACATTTTTGGTTTCCTTATAATCTATGGTTTTACCCAACCATAATATAATGCAATTCCTGCTGCAAGCGCAGCGTTTAAACTTTCAGCATTGCCCGGCATTGGTATTGATATCTGCTTATCACATTGAGCCACCCACTCTTGAGCAATACCATGTGCTTCGCTGCCAACAACTAATAAAGTGTTTTGTGCATCGATGCTTTGCAGTGATTCACCACCGCGCACCACAAGTGCCGCCAGTGATAATGATGTCTTATGCTCACGCAATTCCTGCCAACTACTGCGATAGAGTTGAATAGCGCCAAGAGTGCCTGCACTTGCTTGCACTACTTTAGGACTATAAGGATCTGCTCCTTCAATAATCACCACTGATTGGATGCCAAAAGCAACCGCAGTACGAATCATGGTGCCCATGTTACCGGGATCAGCAATACGAGCAAGAACTAATCCTGAAGTCAGTGATTGCCAATGAGAAGATTCAGGAATTTCAAAAACACCGAGCATGCGATCCTGATGAACGCTAGGACTTATTTTGGTCATCACTGATTCATCAACAACAATGATCTTATCATCGGAAGTCAATACATCAACTTCGGGCACATAATCATGCGTAACCAAAAGATGTACTAATGGTATTTTAGATGCCACCAGTGTGCTGACTACTCGTTTTCCTTGGGCAATAAAAAGACCCTGCTCACGCCGTCCTTTGCCATCATGCAAAGCAACAATCGATTTAATAAGAGGATTTTGCAAAGAGATTATCGTTTTCATAGTATTATTTATCCATTAAAGCTTGTCGTTCATAATAGCGTTTCTATAAGAAGTCATCAATTGCACCATAAAATGCAGATTATGAATGGTAGCAAGAGTATAGCCCGTTAATTCATGGGCTTTAAAGAGATGATGCAAATAAGCGCGCGTGTAGCGCACACACACTAAGCAACTACAGGTGCGATCGATAGGTTCAAAGCTGGTACGATTAACACTTGCCATTATTTTCAAAGGACCTTGGGCAGTAAACACCAAGCCATGGCGCGCACAGCGGGTTGGGTGTGAACTATCAAAAGTATCAATGCCTGCTTTAATAATAGGCTCAAGGGAAGCCAAGTCGCCAATGCCCAATAAATGCGTTGGTTTTTCTGGCGGCAATGCTGGCATGGTATAATCTAACAGTGCAAACATTTCAGCATGATTTTTTCCCAAACTACCGCCAATAGCATAGCCATCAAAGGGCAATGATCCTAAATAGCAAGAGCTTTTCAAACGCAGTTCGCGATCAATGCCACCATGCACCACCGCATACATTGCTTGATTATTGGGATTATTCAAATGAGTATCAAGTGATCGCTTTTCCCAGCGATGAGTGCGCTCGAGTGATTTTTTTAAAACATCTGCACCAATATGATAGGGGGGCAGCTCATCAAAAGGAATAATAATATCAGCACCTAAATCTTTTTGTGCTTGCACCGACGTTTCAGGGGTCAATAAAATCTTTGCGCCATCGCGATAAGATCGAAAGAGCACCCCTTCTTCTGAGATTTTCAAAACACCAGTATCTCTCTTCTTTTGCCCGCGGCTTTTAAGTTCATCATTAACGCCACCATAGGCCAAGCTAAACACTTGAAAACCACCAGAATCGGTGATCAAAGGCATGCTACGGTTAATAAACTTGTGCAGTCCACCGGCTTGTTTGATAACGTTTGCACCGGGCTGCAGCATAAGGTGATACGTATTGCAAAACATTAGCTGCAAACCAATAGATTCTGCTATCTGATTATCAAGCGCTTTGAGGGTAGCATTAGTGCCAACTCCCACAAAATTAGGAGTATCGATAATGCCATGAGGAGTATGAATACGCCCTACCCGTGCACGAGAGATTTTGGATTGATGAATAAGTTCAAATCTAAACACGCTGCAAATCTTTATACTAATGAGTTCAAAATATGCTTTAGGATAGCAGAAAAGGCACATTTAGCCCAGTCTTCGCTTGTCCGGGTCTTCAGACGCGGCAAGCTACGCCTGGCTTGCGCCAGTTTTTATGAGGTTCTCTGACCTCATTGAAATAAGAATCGGTGAAGCGGGATTAATTATTGTAGAAAGGGAATTTAGTGATCTGGCCATTGAGCACTACCGTTAAAAATCCTGCAGGGGAAGTTGGTAACGTTGCTGCTCCTGCACTGGCACTTGAACCGGTAATTAATTGATTAGCACTTGCTCCCCAGACCATTTGGCCATCGCCCAGAGAACCTAATGAAATCGCATTGGCTCCTAGGATAATGCTATTATTGCGACCAGCATTATCGAGAGTCGCGTCTTCACCAAGAATGATATTATTGCTGCCAGTAGTACATGTATGCCCTGCATTATAACCAATAAATGTGTTATTAGCGCCTGTAGTATTATGCTGACCTGCCGATACTCCCACAAAAGCGTTCTGAGTCCCTGTAGTATTAAATTGTCCTCCGGCTGATCCTACAAAGGTATTGAGTGATCCTCCACTATTGTTAGCTCCTGCAAGATTGCCAATGAAGGTATTATTGCTATCAGCAATTTGTGCATTGCCAGTATTTAATCCCACAAAAGTATTACTAGTGCCTATAGTATTGGCGACTCCTGCGAATCTCCCTATAAAAGTATTGCCACCACTGGTATTAGCTCTTCCTGCAGCAAAGCCTACAAAAGTATTAGTACTGGCAGTATTATTTTGTCCTGCTTGATACCCGATAAAGACTCCTGCAGTTGATGTAGCGAATTGTCCTGCAGATGAGCCCAGGTAAGCGTTCTGTGTACCACTAACATTATTTTCTCCTGCCTGTGACCCTATAAAGACATTATTAAATCCAATCGTATTAGACTGGCCCGCTTGATAACCAATAAATACTCCCGCTCCCGTTGCACTATTATTTTGTCCTGCCTGGTAACCAATAAAGGTGTTACCGCCGGTCATACTATTATTAAGACCAGCTTGGTAACCAATAAAAGTATTACCACCAAGAATATCAGTATTATTTTGTCCTGCTGAAGTTCCCACAATGGTATTGCTACTAGCAGTGTTCACATTTCCCGCATTAAAACCAACTGATACATTGCTTCCTGCAGCATCGAGGACAACGTTACAAGAACCGGTTGCATTAATTTGATACGCTTGCTCAGTAGTAATAAAACCACCAACATTAAAATCACCGGCAACCTGTAGTGCCGGGGTAGCGCAGCCAGTAGAAGTATTTGAAAAATTTACCGTGCCACAGACATTTAAATTACCGCCAATGCCAACGCCGCCATTGACTACTAATGCACCGTTGGTACAGCCCGTTGAAGCACCGGTACTGGTAATAATTAAACTTGCTGCGGTAGGTCCAACTGAACCAGTAGCACCAGTAATGCCGGCAGGTCCTGTTGCACCCGTTGCACCGGTAGGTCCAGTACTTCCGGTAATCCCCGTTGCACCAGTAATTCCTGTTGCACCAGTAGCACCAGTGGCACCTGTTGCCCCAGTTACACCCGTTGCACCGGTAGCTCCGCGTACTCCTGAGATTCCCGTAAGATTTGCAATAAGTGTGCCAATTACCGTTAAATTGCCTTGCACAATCTCATTGCCAGTGACGGTAAGATTGCTTAAAATCGTTGGACCTTCAACTTGCAATGAACCTTGGATGAGAACATTACCATCAACAAAGAGATTGCGCACGCGTAAGGTATGCTGCACCCACAATGATAAGCACACATCATATTTGTTTATATGGCGTGTTGGTTCTTCATCATCCAGAATCGATATTCTCGATTCTGGTAATTCAATAAACTTTTTGTATTCATCTACATAAGCAGTGATTATTTTTTGTTGATCTGCAGAAATGTGCTCTTTATAATCATTTAAAAGTTTTTCACATTGTTCGATTAAGCAATGGGCTGCATCATAAGAAATTTCTGGTGAAGCATCAGTAATTGCTCGAACTATTTGCTCATCAGGCGATTGATCACCATATGAAAATAATGTGGTAACACAACGCTGGATTTCTTCAGGAAAGTAAACAAAAGATAAAGATTTTTCTGCCGCCCAACTATTTCCCGTTAGGGAAATGGTAAGCAGAGAGAGAGAACAAATAAAGACTTTTTTGGCAGCTGTACGCTTCATAGATCACAATCCTTTTTATACAAATCGTAAGACTCAATTTTCACTGAATCATACTACGATAGAAATAAGAGAATCAAGTTTGTTTAATTATTATAAAAAGGAAACTTAACTATTTGCCCATTAAGAACCACCGTTAAAAATCCTGCAGCCTCTGCAGGAACCTTAACACTCCCTGTAGTAGCACTCGTAGCGGTTATGACTGGGTTAGTACTGGCGCCTACTACCACTTGTCCATTACCCAAAGCAGTTGAAGTGACAGCATTAGAACCAAGAACTATATTATTACTGCCGGTGGTAATAGTATTTCCTGCATTATAACCCAGACAGGTATTATTGCTGCCGGTAGTAGTAGAATCACCTGCTAATGACCCAACAAAAGTATTCTGTGCTGAACCCATGGCCATAACTCCTGCAAAGTAACCAACAAAAGTATTATTATTATCAGTAGTTTGTGATCCTCCTGCACCGCGGCCTAGCAATGTATTACACGAACCACTCGTATTAGCTATGCCCGTATTCATGCCCATGAAAGTATTTTGGTTTCCGCTCGTATTGCTATATCCTGCTTGAGAGCCAACAAAAGTATTGCCCGAGCCTGCTGCATTGAGAATCCCTGCCGTAGCACCGATAAAGGTATTATCAGTAGCAGTAGTTTGCTTCATGCCCGTACTGCTTCCTACAAAGGTATTTCGGGCACCATTAGCCATAGCATTACCGGCTTCTTGACCAATAAAAGTATTTGAGGATCCGGTGGCTACTGAGCCAGCACTCGAGCCCAATGAGAGATTGCCTGCTGCAGCATCAAGAAAGGTAACGTAATTTTTCTGAATGCTACCATTGGTATTAATAGTCCCGGCTATCCACCGATTATCAGAACCGTTATCAACAGTACCAGCGCCATATTCTACGCCAGGAGTAACAAAAATATTATCAGATCCCGCTATGACCTCTATGGTGATCGGCGCCACATAATCCCACACCATTCCTTCAAAATAGTTACCGCTACCGCTTACTTGGATTACGCGTGAAGAAGCATTCGTAGGTGCCCATCCTTCCACTTGAAAATTAGTAAATTGATTACCAGAAGTGCTACTAAAACCAATTTGGCCTGTGAGTGATATTCCTATAAAAGAATTTTGTAGAGAGAAATTATGAAAGGTATTAGCATTAATCCAGCTGGTAGATGCCTCAAGTGAAATACAAGTACCAAAACCACTAATATTAAAATCTTCAGCTATCACATAGGCAATAGGATTAGCACCGGCACTACTGGCAACAAATCTTATACCATAGCCATTAGTCTGATTTGCCTGAAATTCTCCCACAAGATTAAACCCGCTCATACGAGTATTAGTAGTATAAGGTGCATCCATACCATTCATAAGAATGGCAGCATGAGTAAAATTAAGGCCAAGACTTGTCACATTAACAGTAATGCCCTGCATGCATGATCCAGAATAAGGACGCAATACATCAAAGTCTGCTTTTGGTGTAATAGTGACCGTATTTCGTGCCGCATGTAAATCAACATTAGGCAAAATAAGAAGAGTAGCACTCGTAACATAAGTACCTGCTGGCATCCATACTCCTGCACCACCATTGGCATAGGCACAATTAATGGCAGCTTGAATCGCCGCAGTATCATCAGCAGCGCCATTGCCCTGCGCACCAAAATCTTTTACGTTATACACATCATTAAGTTTAGCTTGTACTGTTCGAGCCACTGCACTACTGCACCCCGTGCAATTAGTGGTGCATGGTGTACTAAAAGTGTAATTCACCGCGCTGCTGCTTACTGCCGATTGAGCGCCACTGTGATGAATGCTCGTTATAACAATGAACAAAAAGCAAAGAGAAACTTTCTTCATAGTATTCCTTTTTCAAGAGAGAATTTTACCGTAATGAAATTACTATGAAGTTAATACAAAAAACAAGAAGAGTGAGAACTTCACTCTAAAGCTCAGGTTAATTCGGATAAAATGGAATTTTCACGATCTGGCCATTTAAGACCACAGTTAAGAAGCCTGCAATTGTTGTAGGCGCTGTAACAGGCCCTGCGCTGGCACTAGCGCCCGTAATGAGCTGATTCGCATTAGCACCCCAAACCATTTGTCCATCGCCCAGAGAACCTAATGAAATCGCATTGGCTCCTAGGATAATGCTATTATTGCGACCAGCATTATCGAGAGTCGCGTCTTCACCAAGAATGATATTATTGCTGCCAGTAGTACATGTATGCCCTGCATTATAACCAATAAAAGTATTGTTAGTACCACTAGTATTAGTACTGCCTGCCGTAGCACCCACAAAAGTATTATTATTGCTTGTTGTACTAGAGCCTACTCCTATACCTACAAAGGTATTTTGTGAGCCCCCGGCACTACTTGATCCGGCTGAATATCCTAAGAGTGTATTATTCGATCCTGTTGCATTTTGTCCTGCAGCAGTACCTAAAAAAGTAGAAAATGAGCTCGTGGAGTTTTGGCCGCAATTCTGACCCACATAGATATTTTGTATTCCGCTGGTGTTATTTGCGCCAGCATTTCTTCCTATATAAATGTTATCGTTTGCTGTTCCACTTACGTTTTGTCCGGATGCATAGCCTACAAAAACATTATTGCCTCCTACTCCGACGCCTACATTTTGTCCTGCAAAGCCTCCTACAAAAGTATTTGTTGATGAACCGGAGTTTGCCATCCCTGCCTGGCATCCTATGAAGACATTTCCGCTATCTGCTACTTGATTACCGCCTGCTAGTTGTCCGATGAAAGTATTTGAATTGCCTATGGTATTTGCTTTTCCTGTTTGTGATCCTATAAAGGTATTATCTGATGCTCCTGAATTTACTAAGCCTGCCTGGTAGCCAATAAACGTGTTATCGTTGTTGTTAATTTGTGCGGCCCCTGCACTTATTCCTTCAAAGGTATTGCGAGTGCCATTGGTGTTAGCCATTCCAGCCTGATATCCTATAAAATTATTTTGGCCGGTTGTATTTGCAGCTCCGGCTGAAGACCCAACAAAAGTATTTTGTGAGGAAGTAGTAGTTTTGCCTGCACTATCACCGATAAAGGTGTTATCATTTGCACTACTTTGAGAACTGCCTGCGGCCGTGCCAATAGCGGTGTTTCGTGTACCACTTACATTCACTACACCTGACAAAGCACCCACAAACGTATTATTGCCAATCGTATTATCTGCTCCAGCCCTATAGCCGACAAAGGTATTTGATCCGGTAGTATTTGCCGCGCCGGCTGATTCACCAATAAAAGTGTTCTGTGCTCCTAGGATATTAAAAAAGCCTGCTTGATAACCAATGAAAGTATTATTAGCTCCAGTGGTATTTGATTGCCCTGCAGATGAACCTACAAAAGTGTTTTGTGATGCTCCACTGTTATCTAGGCCCGCTAGATAACCCAAGAAGGTATTATCATTATCCGCTACTTGGTTTTGTCCGGTACTTATTCCTTCAAAAGTATTGCGTGTGCCGGTGATATTAGTAAGACCCGATAGATAACCGATAAAATTATTTTGGCCGGTTGTATTTGCGTGCCCCGCCTCGTAGCCTATGAAAGTACAATTACTACTACTGGTCACCAGTCCTGCATTAGTACCCACAAACACGCCACTTGATCCTTGTGCATCAAAACCAGCTCCTGCACCTACATACGTGTTATTTGAACCTCCGGTACTATTCTCCCCAGCAGCATAACCTAAAAAGGCATTACCTGATCCATTTGAATTTGCTCCCGCTGCTACACCCACTCCGACATTAAATGAGCCGCTAGATACATAACCCGCTTGGCACCCTATATAAACATTTTGTATGCCACCAGTATTGAATTGTGCTGCTAGTTGGCCAATATAAGTATTGAGATTCCCGGCCGAATTTTGACCAGCCAACGTACCAATATAAGTACCGGCTCCGCCGCCAGTAACAAATTGCCCAGCCCCCAGACCTACAAAAGTATTATTAGTAGAGCCATTACTTATATTTTGCCCAGCAAGCATTCCTACACATACATTATAAGATGCCTCTGCCGCATTCTGCCCTGCAAAATTGCCTATATAAGTGTTATAGACCCCCACAGTGTTAGACTGTCCTGCTTGTAATCCTACAAAGACATTATTGTATCCACTCGTATTGGCTACACCTGCTTGATAACCAACATATACTCCAGCTCCCGTTGCACTGTTATTTTGTCCTGCCTGATAGCCAATGAAGGTATTAGCACCCGTAATGCTATTATTAAGACCTGCTTGATAACCAATAAAGACATTGCCGCCCATTGTATCGGTATTATTTTGGCCCGCAGAGGTACCAACGATGGTATTGCTATTAGCAGTAGTTACTGATCCTGCATTAAAACCAACTGAGACATTGCTTCCCGCAGCATCTAATACCACATTACAAGAACCGGTCGCATTGATTTGATATGCCTGCTCAGTCGTAATGAAGCCACCAACATTAAAATCGCCGGCAACTTGCAATGCAGGAGTAGAACAGCCTGTAGAAGTATTGGAAAAATTTACCGTGCCACACACATTTAAATTACCGCCAATACCAACGCCACCATTCACTACTAAAGCACCATTGGTACAACCGGTTGAAGCACCGGTACTGGTAATAATTAAGCTTGCTGCCGTTGGTCCAACAGCGCCAGTAGCTCCCGTGACTCCTGCAGGACCTGTTGCACCGCTTGCTCCGGTAGGGCCCGTTGAACCAGTAACTCCAGTTGGTCCAGTACTTCCCGTAAATCCAGTAGCACCAGTTGCTCCGCGCACTCCTGAGATACCGGTAAGATTAGCAATCAATGTTCCGATGACGGTTAAATTGCCTTGCACAATTTCATTACCCGTGACGGTGAGAGAACTTAATATCGTCGGGCCTTCAACCTGTAATGAGCCTTGGATAAGAGCATTGCCATCAACAAAAAGATTGCGTACACGCAAGGCATGCTGCACCCAGAGTGATAACACTACTTCATATTTTTTTGGCCCACGAATAGATGAATCTATGGTTGCTGCGGGTTGTTCAATAAACTTCTTATATTCATCTAAGTAAGTACTAATTACTTTTAGATCATCGGCAGGGATTTGCCTTTTGTGGTCTTGCAAAATTTTTTCACATTGTTCAATTAAGCAGTGGGCTGCATCATAAGAAATTTCTGGTGAAGCACCCGTAATTGCTCTCACTATTTCAGCATCAGTAGGCGATTGATCGACATATGAGAATAAAGTGGTAACACACCGTTGAATCTCATCAGGAAAATAAACACGAGAATGATTGGGTTCTTGATTTAAGCTATCGTAATCAACTTCAGAAAGAGGAGAAAGTGAGTGAGTGAGTGAGTGAGTGAGTGAGGATAATAAGGGCTTTTCTGTTGACCAACTATTTCCCGTGAGGGAAATAATTAAGAGAGAGAGAGAACAAATAAAGGCTTTTTGGATGGTTGTAAGCTTCATGGTATTATGATCCCTTTTTAGTGAAATCTTAAGTTTCAGTTCTCACTGAATGATACTATGGTAGAAGTTAGAAAATCAAGGAGTCTAGTTCTTAGAAAAAATATTGATCTTCTTACTCATAACAATAAACGGACCGACGAGGGCCAATGAAACTAGTTTGATCACATAACTAACTATTAAAACTTCTCCCAAGTTATCAATCAAGCCGTAAAGACCCAAGAGTCCAAATAACACTGTATCTAACAGTTGAGAGATGCTTATAGAAAACACATTGCGAAAAACCAGAAATCGTTCGCGCCATATTTTTCGTAGTGCTGCATAGAGGATCACGTCAATACGTTGGACAATAAAATAAGTTACTAATGAAGCAATGGTAATGCGCGGCATATATTGAAACAAAGCAAAAAAATGAGTATGCGCAAAATCACACTCACTGGGAAGATAAATAACATGCAGCTGAGAAACAATCGTATAAAACACTAATAAAAGAAAGCTTGCCCAGACTGCTCTTAAAGCATCTTCTTTACCAAAATATTCATGCAATAAGTTTAAGCCCAAAACTGATCCAATTACTAACACATCTGATGCCGTTGCTTGCCAACCAAATAAAGTAATTTGTTTTAATACAAAGACATTAGCCAAAACAGCAAGAACTGAAATATAGGCAACAAGTGCCTGCGAACCAAGATAGAGTGCTGCAAGCGCAGTAAGCGCTACCACAATGCTGTAAAGAATAAATAATAGTTCATTCATACAAGATCCTATAACACAATACTTTGCCCATTTTTGAGTAATGCTAATGTTTCTGCGGGTAATGTTGCTTGTTCCCATGCTGAAAGCAATCGCTTGATCGGCGCTTCAAAATAATCAGAACCAAAAGGAAAGGTGCCCCAATGCATCGGAATACATTTGGCAGCTTTTAATTCTTTATATGCCATCACTGCCTGCTCTGGGTTCATATGAGTTCGTTGCATCCATTCTGCCGGTTCACAGGGACTTATAGGCAATAACGCCGCAGAAATAGAAGGAAATTCTTGGGCAATAGCACTAAAATGTTTCCAATGAGCAGTATCACCACCAAAATAAATAACATGGTCACCTGCTTGAATCATCCAACTTCCCCAGAGTGATTTATTACGATCAAAAAGCCCTCGCGCTGACCAATGATGGGCAGGTAAAAAGGTAATAGTCACCGAACCCACAGGAGCCTGAACTTCCATTTGTTCCCACCAACCAAATTCTTCAACTCGCTTAAACCCCTGCGCCATCATCCATGATTTATCTCCCTGCGCAACAGCATAGAGGCGATCATCATTGTTGGATAATTGTTTAAGACTTTTTATATCGGTATGATCAGGATGATTATGCGAAAGCAAAACCAGATCAACTGATGGTAATTGTTTCGCAGTCACTATCGAAGGAATCAATCGTGGAAAAAGAAATGAAGGGCTTTCAAATACCGGATCGGTCAGAATAGTTACCCCATTAATTTGAATCAAAAAGGTAGCATGCCCTAGCCAAGTAATAGTGGGCTTTTGCTCTGGAACAAATGAGGGCTTCATCACCCAATCAAGCGGACATGAAGGCCGCCGGTTAAAACGATCTTTTAAGCTGGTAATAAAAGAGGGAATAGTATGCAAAAAGATACTTTCAGGGTGATCTTCTTTATGATTAAAAAATCGGTTGTTGCGTACTAAAGGAATAAGATGAGGAGTTAAAAGTTTTTTCATAAAAATAATTTCCCCCATCCAGACAGAACGTCATAGATAGGGGAAATGGAGGTTATCAAGATTTTACTATTTTCAGATAATGTCAGTTGATCAAGTCACTATGATCAGGTCCAATGATAAAAAAGATTTGGTGAAAAAGCAAATCTTTTTCCATATCAGCTTCTCTTACCGGCAAACTCTTCGTTCTGCCATTGCAGCAAACAACTCATGATAGCGCTGAATCATCGTTTCAGAAGAATAATGATGCATAATAATTTTTTGCCCCTGTTGGCCCAAATTCTGTCCTAAAGATCGTTGATCAATGAGAAGCTGAAGCTGATGAGCAAGCTCCGCAGCATTATGCGCCGAAAAAAGCAATCCTGTTTCATTATGCTTGATAAGTTGAGCACCATTAGCCTCATGACTAACCACACAAGCTATACCCCCTGCCATAGCCTCAAGAAGCACCATTGGCAATCCTTCTGAAAAAGATGGCAAGACGCAACAATCAAGAAGCTTCATATATGGTGCACTTGATTGACCTTTTATGATTTCTACCAAATCATTTAACTGATACATTGCTACTAGCTCTTGAATAGCAACGTCAACCCCATCACCAATAAATAATGCTTTAAATCTATAATTTTTTTCTTTCAGTTCAGCAAGAGCAGCAAGCAATGTCGCATGATTTTTAACCGGATGAAAGCGGGCAATCATGCCAATAATAAAAGTGTCTTGTTTTTGCTCCGGTATTATTGTTCGCTCATTACAGCGTACACCATTAGCAATGACCGTTATTTTCTGCGGATTAATTCCTTTTTGCGTTAACGAAAGTGCAGCATCGTGTGATACGGCAACGGCAGGAGCAAAACGAGCACCAGTATAACGATCGATCGTATTACGCACGTTGCCATCGAGTGATGCTTTATTATGATACGCCTGCACTACAGGAATACTAAGTAACCATGCTGATAAGCGGCCAAAACAATTAGCAGCCCATAAACTGGTGTGCACCAAATCTGGGTTTAAACGGCGTAACAAGCGCACTAATCGTATAAAAAAAATGAGATCATACCGAAAAAAAAGACCCTGCACATGATAGGTAGCAATACCTAAATTCTGCAACGTTTTTTTATGCGGGCCATCATGAATATAGAGCACTGTTTGATGATAACCTTGATTAGCCAGTCCTTGCACCAGCGTCATTAAAACCTGTTCGGCACCGCCATAATGAAGACTACTAATAAAGTGCACTATTGAGCGCGATTTACTCATGTAGGTTGTCCTAATTTCTTCTTATCAACTTTTCCTGTAGCAGTAATCGGGAGATTATCAGTGGTAATATAAAACTGGCGTGGCACTTTATAGGCGGCAAGGTTACGAGTGCAGAGATCTTTTAATGTTTGCTCATACCCTTGTTGCCTCATTTCACGGACTTGCACGTAGGCAACAGGAACTTGGCCTGCTGCCTGATCAGCTTCGCCAATTACCCCAACCCGAATAACATTACTATCAGTAGCAATAATATTTTCTACTTCTTGAGGGTAAATTTTAAATCCTTTATTGATGATAACGTCTTTTTCACGCCCAGTAATAACCAGCTTTCCTTGATTATTGATATAGCCCAAATCACCGGTATTAAACCACCCATTAACCAGCACTTCTGCCGTTTTTTCTGGTGCATTATAATAGCCGAGCATCACATTCTCTCCCTGCACCCAAATAACACCGATTTTACCCGGTGGCAACGATTGGCCTTGGTCATCGCGAATGCTGATTGAGACGCCAATAACCGGTCTTCCTACAGTATTGGTCGGCATTGTTTCATCATCTAAGTCACCCGTAAGTACTGGCGATGTTTCACTCAAACCATAGCCGCTGCACAATTTACGATTATAAACCAAAGCAAAAGCCGAACGAATACGATCAGGCAATGCATCGCCACCGCTCACAAAATATTTAACCTGACTAAATTTTGCCGTGCGCAATAAACACAGCAAACCAAAAAGAGCCGGGACTCCCAATACTATGGTTGGTTTATGTTCAAGTCCCTCAAGAATATAGCGCCGTTCAATGCGCGGCACTATGATAACCACGCATCCCAGTAATGCAGGTGCCCACACGCACGCCATTTCAGCAAAACTATGAAATAAGGGCAATACTCCTAATACTCGTTCCTGGCCGGTAAATCCTAGTCGTGCAATACTTTGAATCACATTAATAAGAATATTACGAGAACTGAGCATAACACCTTTGGGCAATCCGGTAGTTCCTGAAGTATATAATAATGCCGCCATCTCATCAGGTTCCAAATATGCCTGCGGTTTTTCAATAGTGTATGAAGGAGTTGCATCTTGTAGCTTCATATCATCTTCAGTTAATGTCGGAATGGTTGTTGTTATATGATCTTCTGTTAAATGCTGTAATAATTCTTTAGATGCAACGAACATGCTGGCTTTACTATCATTAATAATATGCGCTAACTCTCGTTCACGCAGAAAAGTATTTAAAGGCGCAACTACGGCACCAATCATAGCAATGGCATGATAGCCAACAAAAAATTCAAATGAATTTTCGAAAAATAACAGTACTCGATCGCGTGGTTTAACACCCTTCTCTTGCAAAAGTTTTGAAAATTGGTGTGCGTAATAATACAACTCACGGTAGGTCAATGATCGATCGCGATATGATAATGCAGGTTTATCAGGATAGGTGGTTGCTGCATAATATAAAAGCTGCCCCAATGCCATAATGCGGCCATCGAGCATAATAAGTGGTTTTAATTGCTCAAAAAATTTTTGCTCTTTTGCTTGTTCATAACTTCTCATAGCAAATTCCTTTTATTAATTTTCTATCAGCCAGCTTGCCAGCAATTTTACCATCTTGACATTGATTAAGCTAAGCTTTACAATTCTACTGTTTTTATTTTAAAGGATTTTACCATGCAAGATACCACTAAAAAAAATTACTCCGATAAAAAGATTAAATTTACTCATTATTTGACACCCAAGGAACATGAAATGCTGATGCAGTTATATAGCACTACACTCCAGCAAAAAGCAAAAAAAGATAA